>Ga0100391_1000338_pt1 | contig 55492 bp, 32 predicted proteins | sample CryGeymeta201515_FD_81541 | JGI IMG/M metagenome (GOLD analysis project Ga0100391, IMG submission 81541) | Groundwater microbial communities from Crystal Geyser aquifers in Utah, USA - Crystal Geyser metaG 2015-15 | ecosystem: Environmental > Aquatic > Deep subsurface > Groundwater | place: USA...
GGTGTTACTCTATTAGGTCGTGTGCCTATGCCTGCTTCCTATACACACACCAACCACTAGTCTCAATACTCTAGTCATAATATTTATCTAATATTCATGTAGTCTCCGCACTAGCTTTTTACGGCAGCATCATTTTACTAGTACTACTATCAGGGATAGTACTAGCTAGTAGTAGTCTACTACTGGGTGATGTACAGCGGTCCTGAATTTCTGCTGTACCGTACTACCATACTAGATACCTGGTAATTGACTTGTTTGTATTCAAAAGCAGAGTTAATAAGTTCTCTACTGCTAAGTTCTCTACGTGGTACGGTACGTATGGGATTATTCACCAAATTTGGTACCAGTAATGGATGGGACTGTCTCACTTACCAGTTTCCTGAGCACATTCGAGAGGATGATACCAGGTACATGCTTGGAAATGTAGTAGCTCGTAGTAGGAATTCTATGAACGTCGATACCAATCGCACACGATACCAATCATTGACGGTACAAACCACATCGATAATCAATGTATACACTTACTTTCTCCCCGATCCAGCTTGTCCAATGCACTGTGCTAGAAAAGGCTGGCAGGGCAGACATAGGAAGAAAATGCAATTCGCCGAATTGTCCAGTATCCTGTGCTGCAAGATGCTAGCCGGGCGGACATTTGAACAAATCGGCATCACGAAATCACCACCGCACTACTCGACCGCCCATGCACGCATCGTATAGCAATGAAACAAATAACGCACAAACACACACTTGTCCAATGCCCATCTTGCATGATTCCAGGGTAATGCATCTGAACAAACAACACACAGACGCACACTTGTCCAATGCCCACCTTGCATGGTTCCGGGGTAAAACATTGGAACAAATAACACACAGACATACGATTGCCCAATGCCCACCTTGCATGGTTCCAGGGTAAAGCATTGGGGCAAATAACACACAAAGGCACACTGCAACACCAACAAGCTCTCTAACCAACTTACGCGTACCGGATTGTTTAATGCCCTGAGCCGCAAGATGCTAGCTTCAGACACCAGACATTCGTCATCGGAACAAATCAACATCATAAACCAACGCACCGCTGCAAACCTAGTATTACCGCTCAGCATCATTCCGTGTCTGAGGCTCTCACACTGCAGAATACGCCGTAGTAGACTACTAGTAGTACCGGTAGCTAGTAGTCTAGTCTCCATGGTAAAATACAGAATTAATTAGTCTACAGTACTACTCTAGTAGTCGTGGTTCCTAATTAAAAAGCGATACACGAGTAGTCTATGGTAGTAAATAATTTATTTATTATTGCTACTACTGTACCTACCAAAATACCAGACAATCTTTGCATTTGCAATTATTATTTTTTCTGTTCGGCAACTCAAGCTACGTCTCAGTTTCCCTTCCTACGATGTTTTCCGTACCAGCACCGTAGTACTACTGTAGTACTTCGTACCACAGCAGTGCGAATTTTCTAGCTGAATAATAAGTACCAGGTACTACTAGTACGTACCGTTATGCACACGCAAGAATAAGATAGATCATCATCATCTTCTGTTCCCTTTATAATAATAAAATATTACCAATTATGAAAATCAACTTGATCAGTTTGACTTATTGTAAGCTCACGATCATCATAATAGGTACCCTGGTAGTCTACTTTACCATAATTATTTATTTATTTATTTGTTTTGTTTTAGTGGAGCTCGCTTCAAAGTGAGCTGCCTGGACAATCCATAGAATCCATACTACGGATAGTAGTACGTCTGATATCCTTTTTTAATTAAAATTTTGTTCGAGTATTATAATATTATTGTCTGGTGCCTGGTGCCTCACCCAACCCCTGAAATCAAATTAAATACCCCACCAATCCAGTCAAAAAGTATCATACTACTATTATTTATATCAATGTCGTCGCAAGATCTTCCTCTTGAGAATGTTCTGGAGAGTGATATTAGGGAGAATGATATCCTTCTTGGTCGTGGAGGCAAGACCAATCATCATGTTGGGAATGTCAGGTACTTGCAGCTGATTGAAGAGCATCAGGTCGAATACATGTTCCTCAAGTCTCGAACGAAAAAAACGGATTATGCCTTTAATATGGTTCGAACATTTCGAAAGCAGGGGATCCGATTTCTCAAGAAGAATCCAAATACTTTACTATGGGACGATGTGGGGGATTCCAAAATGAGAGAAAAAGTTAGTCAAAATTTAAGAGAGCATCAACCGATGCTCAAAAAGGAACTGCGAGTCATGGAAGAAAAACAAAAAGCTCAGATCCGTTCATGTACAGCTGGGCCTCCTACTGATACTGGCCCTATTAGTACTCCTACTGGTATTCCTGCTGGTGTTTCTACTAGTAGTGCCTTTTCTTCCACCATGCCAGCACAAGCACAACGCAGTCCCATGATGGAAGCATCTTCAGTTATTTCTTTGTCGTCTTCTTTGGGTAACCAATGTCAACAGAAAAATTTAATGTCGTCACCCCAAAAACAATTTCAATTTTTGCAGGCTCAACAGAATGTGTTGGCCCAACAGCAACACCAACAGCAGATGCAGCAACAACAGCAGATGCAGCAACAACAACAGATGCAACAATTTTTAGCCCAACCCGTGTTGCAATCACATTTTCAGCAACAGCAACAGCAGCTGCCGCAACAATGCAACAAAAATGGTGGAACTGACAGCAATAATAGTAATCTATATTCGGAATATCCGCATCAAGCATCCTTCAACAATAATTCTGATGGCAGTTTTTCGTTTGTGCAATCACCAAATAATACGAATAATCCTTTATTTAATCGCAATAACGACAACCCCTATGGCGCTGGTCCTGCTGCTGCTAGTGGTGGTGGTTATGGTGGTGAAGAGCCAATTCCATTGCATGCAACAAAAGGAGAAATATCTTTTCAAGATACTATTATTGATCCACTACCCTTGCAAAAGGGTACCAGTTTGGACATTGTCGAACAGGATTTGCTCGGTTTGGAATACGGTGACGAAGTAGAAGGCGGACGAGAAAAAATTTCACCCCTCACCGCATTGCCCGAAATGAGAGAATTCCAATGGAGCGCAGTCGATGAAACTATGCTACAGAATGAACGAGCCTTTACGAAACAACAACAATTTTCGGATCGAAATGCCAATCATCAGAGCAGCAATACTCTCGATTCAGAAGACGAAGAAACGAAAGAGGACAGCTTACTTCAGTCGGCTGCTCGAAATCGTGGTGTATTTTTTGGTTCCCGACGCGAGTCCTACAACAGTATCGATATTGCTGGTGCAATGGGCGAAAGTACGCAGTCTCTCTTGGACTCGTTACGCATGGAAAATGTTCTAGAGGAAGAAGAATTTGCTGACAAAGGTGTACTACCTGCATCGACTCCTCCACCAGATATGATGATGATGATGAAAAAGTGTGACGAAGATTTGGATCATACGCCTGTTACAAGTCACCGACATCATTACAACAATAATCATAGATTCGTCGATCCCTTTACCGTTGCTGCTACTCCCGTTACCCCCAATGGAGTTTCTCCCGTCTCGTCTGGCAACCGAATGGTTACCAAGAATGTGCTCGACAACGAAGCTTTCGATGCATGGGCCAACAACTGTACCAGTGATGCGGATGATCCTCTCACTGCAAATCCTTTTACCATGATCAATGGTGGCAACGTCGATCATTCCCTCCGACGGACCACTACCGCTCCCGTTAGAAATACGTTGTATGGCCAGTCCTCGGCCATTCGACGAACCAATACCGATCCTAACAATCGTCGTACGGCGCCACCTCCCTTTGAGACCCGAAGTTACAGTCCAATCCCATCACAGTGTGGACGCGTTCCCCGCTCTTCCAGGATTGCTACAGGGGAGCATTCGCCGCGTCCCAGTGCCGTCACAATGAGCAAACGATCCACATCCAATATTAACGAAACAACCGAAACTCGCGGAAATCTAGTGTTTCATCAAGAAGGTGATAGTACCGAACAGAAGGACATAAGTAAGTCTATCAAGAAGGCTGCGTTTGGTAGAGATATCAGTGCGAGAGCGCGAGAGCTGAAATACCGGGTTTATCGCGAATCCCCTACGGCACTTGTGCCACCCCCTGTTGCCGATGGATGGCCAACAAATGTAGCAACTACAACAATAACAACGGCGACGACGACACTGACATCTAACCAAGAAGGCAACACAACACCCACAACAGGAAAGGTGTTATTCGACTTTGGAAAGATGGCCTTGAACAACAGTGGCGAGCATCCCCTTGAGAGCATCAGCATTAGCAATAATGAACCGGCGACAAGAACGGCTACCAAGTTTGAAGATACTCTGGATAGTCGTGCTTCGTCATGTGCTGTGGATCAAGCCGACAAGAATCCCATGAATCTAATGGTTCGAAAACCAGATAGACTGATATGGAGAAATAGAACAAGTACTATTGAGGCTCTTGATTTAGGATCACTTGACGATGATCCAATATTGCAAGGACATCATGATGAAACAAAGAGACGGTACGTTGAGCGATTTGTTGTGTCCAGCTAACATTATTTTTGTCTGGTGGTATTCGTGCCTTTTTAGTACTCACACAAATATATTTACTTTGCTCTTTCATCGTGTTGGTGTTGTACGGAAACAGGCGTTCTAGTCGAATGTCCATAAATGAAGTTGCCGAAATGTGGGCATCGATGCCTTCCTCTGAGTTAGACGAGTTGGTGTCAGAAGTTGCGGGACGTCGTCTTTCCGCCTTTTTGGATAAATCATCGTTGAGTCTTCCTTGAGAGAGAGAGAGAGAGAGAGAGAAAGAGTGCCAAATCATGTGGGTATATGGGGAGAATGTAGATGAACGAACCGACCGATTAATTTAGGAACTGTATTGTATTGATAAAGCTTCATTATTAGAAATATACTGTATATGACAATGTATGGGCGTTTGGGTTCTACTAGTATGTTAGTGTATCTACGCCGATGCCGATGTAGTGGCATGGCAAAATCATGATTCTCTAGCTCTGCTGCCGCCATTTGCAATGAAGTTTGCGCTGGGCACAATCAAGATGGCGGTACGTCCTTTCCAGCACACTTACCACTCCTAGAACGGAAATGGACTGAGTGAATAAAAGGCGCAGACTTTCGTCGATATTTCGTCACCAAGATTGGTCGGCCATGCTAGGAACGTTTGGTTCTACTTTTTTAAAAAGAGAGAAAGATCATCGCTGAGTTGCCAGGTGATGTTCACTTACTGGTGTGCTCCGCACTTTCTCAAGATCGTGACTGCTTGGCAAAGTCGAGGTCCTTAGCACCGTACTCCAAGCGCAGTGATAGTGATGGCGGTTGTTTCGTTATCCACCAAATTCAGTGATCGATATCGCGTCCTACGTCATGCTTGAGTCATCTTGCGTGTCAAGTCTGAGTTCGACTCTAAAGTTACTCCCATGGCACTTCGATCATGCGTACAACTAGTGGTTGTATCAGACAAGGGTGGAGTACAAACCGATCCGCCTATGCTCGGACATCGTTGGCGTTGTTGACACGTGTTGTGTCGCTCGAGGAACGCAAGAACAGTCCTCCAACAAGCCATTTCCCATTTCTACGGACACCGCGACTCACGTTGAGAGCGCCCTTGCGGGATTTTTGAAAGGAAGTGGCCGTGTGAAGCTTTTGACGCGTCGCGCCGCTAGACATGAGTTTTTCGTTGGACGTTCGGTGATTCTGTAAATTGATGGGCATAATGTGGCGTGGAAGTTGTGCGTATAAACGAAAGAAAAGAGAGACGTACTTGTAAGATCAAGTTAACTTGTAAGATAAAGTCGAAGATTTAATAAGTTTCTTGAAACGAAATAATGAAAAAAGGGATATCATGCTGTGCAACAAATGCATGGCATTGCACTTTGAAAGGCCTATGTCGTACTCCGTACCTGGTACCTGGTAATGATTAATGATACTACTACTACTAGTAGGTAGATCTCAGCTTTCGGTCGATTGCGAAATACCCTGGTATTAATTGCAGTGTGCTCGGGCTTATGGTTAATCATCGGTCACTCTCAATTTATCAAAACCATCGGAAACAGTCACAATGATGTCATCGAAAATATGCAGAAGAAAGCAAAAGCTACCACTGGTAGATTACTACTAGGTACGGGAGTAGACAACGTATCAGGTACGTGGTACCTTGAGACTTAAATGAACTGGAGCGAACTTCAAAACAGCATGATTTCATGGGAAAATATCAATCATAATACTACTCCTAGTGGTACGGCACTACTCTACTACTAGTAGTAGGTAGTAGTCTACTACCAGTTACAGTACTACTATCAGATAGCAGTAGGAAGAAAAATTCTAGAACTACAGTCGATGAAGCAATGCCAGCACAAAGAAGCAAGCATTGTGATGTGGTACAAATCGCTTCAAGTTCATGTTTGTTTGTTCGACAAAATTGCACAGGGATAGCATTCTACTACTAGGTCTTGTACTCCATAATAGAGTAATGTTTAAGCTAGCTAAGCAGCAATCCACAGTGAGAGAATTTGTTTGAGGACAGATCAGATGAAGAAGGAATCACAAACCGTTCAACATAAGTAACTGTTGATAGCCACTACTCGCCAGTAGTAGCTGTTTGGATTACCATAGCTATTACATCTACTAGCTAGCTCTACTACTCTAGCTACAAGTAGTAGAGAGTAGTAGCAGCAGTAGTAGCTCGTTGCGGTTGTTATTTTAGGAAATAATATAAAAATCCACATCTGGTGAGTAGGAAAAGAGCCTTGATTGCATGCGAATAAGCCTTTTCTTTCCTTCATAATGCAAACGTACTGAGTGGAGATGTCAACCAAGAACTGTGTCTTGCCAGTCTGGTCGCTACTAAAAATAAATAAATGTAGATACTGTGCGACCAGGAAATTATTGATGTTGAGAATCGCAAAGGAAATTGTTGCTGGGTCACTTGGAAGCTACCAGATAGTCAAATATTCCAGAAGCTAGCTAGCTGTAACAACCGTCACTGTTCTACTCAAGAGAAAAATCAATAGCAGCTTTCTTGCTGGGTTTCTGCTGCCTTTTTTTAACAGCTCCGGGAAAAGAACAACTTCGCGCTGAGTGTGATTTTTGTTGCTCTCAACGATTGGATGAAGGTTTTTTTTTGTGCTTCTGCAAAGCGGTAACAACGTTTACATTACCATGTCAGCGTTAATGCTAAGTGCGAGTGACACGACTGAATATGAAGCTCAAAGGCCATAAAAAGTAGACATGACGAGATACTAGTACTAGCTAGTATAGTACTAGCTAGTAGGTCTACTACTGGTAGTTAATGTATGATGAGAGGTTCGATTCCTTTCCAAGTAGAGAAAGCCGTCGAGAGGCTTCGCATTTCCTGAATACGATTTGTCAGCTTGCACTACGATTCACAATACCACAATTAGTAGTAGCAACTTTCTGAGTAGACTAATAAGATATCAGGTCAGGTTGTCAGCTGCACCGTACGATCGATCGAGCTACGGCCTAAATTTGGTATTTGGTTCTGAAACTCGAGAATACGTTACCCTTCCATATTATTCGATCATTCAATGTTCAATCATCCATACACATAAAAAATAATATACTTCGCACGAAACAATAAAAATAAAACATCAACACACCCGAACTCTCAAAGGACGATGCAAGCCGCAAAACTATCCGAAACACCACCCATCGGAGCACTGGATCACTCCAGTGACAAACTCGTCATCCGAAAAGCATTTGAAGAGTGCAAAACATTTTTGTACTACTTGGATTCTGGAAAGGGTTACGACGCCTGTGAATCCTATTGCGTTGACGGTGGTGCCAAGTTTGAGTGTCAGTGCGAGACGCTGGCCGATGTCAAGACGGTGAAGGACTATGCTGCTTGGATGGCCGAATTGGTTCCGCAGGCCTTTCACGGTTTTACCCGGAATGTCCTGTCTGTTAGTTACTGCGACGAATCCAATACAGTAGCCTACGTGGCGACCTTGCGTGGAATACATCCCGGCAAAGGCAAGGAGTTACAATCCGATTATGCGTATTTGGTTCAACTAAACGATGACGGCAAGGTAGAAAGCATTCGGAAGATTTGGAATGATTTTTTTGCATTGCAACAGGCGGGCTGGGTGAAGGAAACTGAAATGCGCAAGGAAGCCGAGGAGCACTACGGCTAATAATAAGAGGAGGGGAAAATAGTTTCGTGGAGATCTGGCTCGTGGAATGACGGTGGACCATACTATCAGATTGAGTAACATAGATCTTTTCAAATTCATCACGAGTAAACAAAAGCGCAATACATTCCATAAGCAATGGAGAGAGATAATGATAAATTACGTCCAGTAAGTACATAACTATCTAAAATATTCCTGCTTCGTTGGCAGAACGTGCATTTGTATCAACCGCTGGCAGATGTTGTTACCTAGCTCGCCTATCAATAGAATGCTTCCCCGCGCCCCCAAATGTACTACACACGAGGGAAGGAATATTTAGTTCGTAGAAGTGGGATGCCATTCATCTGGCTATCCAATATGATAATAATATGATATGTTGTAGGCTCATAGTTTCTAGTTTCTATTACTATTAAGTTGGTCTTCGGTTTTCTCCGAACTCTATTAGCTATCTGACTACTACCATGTCCTACTACTGCTAGCTAGTAGCTACTACAGTAGCTACTACTACTACTAGTAACGGCAGCTAGTAGCTACAGGAGTACCGCGTACTCCATACTCCGTGCCACGAAATTTGTAAGTGAAGATGTGGATGAAGTGACTTCGAGAAAAGGGTCGAGTTACTTTCGCACTGAGAAAATTTCGGTCTTTCTCTCAGATGACATTCTGGCAGGTCTTTATATCACTTCTTCTGTACTACTAGTAGTATGCTGGTGGTACTAGTGTACTAGCTAGTACTGTACCAGGTACCACGTACTGGTACTCCTACCACTTCTGTAGTAGCCGGCGGGATCGGCCATGATCGCCACCAACAATTGAATCCATCAAGAGGCAATCATAACCAAACCAAGAGACAAACAACTGTGTCTCTTTCAATTTTCAACCACAGACCAGAAAAGAACGAGATGCCATCAATTTTTGAAGCAAGATGCTCCAGCAGGAGACGAAAGCGTCCCAGATGTCCACCTTCACCTGCCGTTGCGCCTGCTGCTGCTGCTGCAGCTGAAACAGTCAGTCAGCATTCCCTGGGTCTCGTTCCTCGTGGTGCTTCTGTAATGTCTGTAATAATATTATCATCTATGCTCTTGGCAACAGCTCCAGTAGGGATCGTGGTGGCAGAGGCACAGTCACTGAAACAGGAGGAAACCTCTTCGGAACCGCCAGCAGCCTGCACCTCTACAGAATTTATAGAGGACCCATGTCGTCCCGATTGGTTACTGGATGGATTTTGTGACAATGGAGATAAACGAGAAGACACCTGTTACGGACCAGGACGTGATTGTTTCGATTGTGATCCCTGTCAATCGTACTCGTACAGTTGCGAGGGATGTATACGACAAGAAGGATGCTACTGGTGTCCCGGTGATGCTATTTGTATGTCACAACCTCTCGAACAGGACTTTTGGTCGACCACCTCCAAGCTGCCCAAGTGCATCAATGCGGAAGATTGGCTAGCCGATACCTGCAATTCACCACTCGACGAAGATAACGTCTACTCGGATTCCTACTACACAGCCATGCAATGGGTGTACGACCTCATTCGAGTAGAACCCGTTTGGCAAGAAGGCATTACCGGTAGAGGAGTTCACATTCGAATCAATGACAATGGTGTCGATTCCTTTCATCCGGAATTTATTGCCAATTTTCAATACGATACCAGTTGTCAAGATGATTATCGACCACGTGATACCATGGTAGATCGACAAGGTACTGCCGTGGCCAGTATTGCTGCGGGAGATGCCAATGGAGCTTGCAGTGTAGGCATTGCCCATGCTGCCAGACTTTCCAGTTGTAACGTGTATTCTTCAGAAGATTTGCCTTATGTTTTTAATTCGCAATTGGAATTGGCTACCACTGCTGAAGGACAAGTAGACATTAGTAGCAACTCGTGGAGTTTACCAGCCAGCTGTCGTGGGGACACGGGTGATACAGGAGGACTTATTATACAGCAACGGCGGCAATGGAGACAACGAGGGCGAAATCTGCAACAAGAAATGGAAGACGACGCTTCCAACAACAATGACTGTCCTTTTGATCAAACAAATCCCAATTCACCCTGTCAATTTTGCCAAGAAGAATTTGGATCTACCATCAATACCGTCAGGCAGGAAAATTATACTATCCCCGGCATTGATTGTGAACGAGCTATTATATTGTACTGTTCTTTACGCTACAATCATGATATCGCGTGTCAAGAATACTTGGATTTGTTTGTGGAATGTCAGTACCATGTCCTTGATGCCACCACACTGGATCAGCTCGTTTTGAATATTGTTGAAGGACGGAACAAGAAGGGCGTCATTTTTGTTGTACCAGCTGGTGATACCAATTTGATTGCTGGTAATACGAATATGAATGGATACGTGCATTCTCGATTTACCATTGCGGTGGCGGCTGTCGACCAACAAGGTCGACATGCCAGTTATTCGACGCCAGGCGCTGCAGTATTGGTCAGTGCTCCTGGTGGCGACAAACAGTACGTCTCAAACAATATTGTAGCCAATCCGGGAGGGGGGTGCACAGATGCTGGATACGGAACCGCCATGGCAGTACCAGTAGTCAGCGGGGTGGCTGCCTTGATGTTGGAAGTTAATCCACTACTGGGATGGCGGGATGTCATGGCGATTTTAACTCAGACTGCGTACATGCCACCAGAGCTGGTCGAGGCAGAGGACTGGACCGTCAATGACGGCGGATATGCGCATTCATACAAGCACGGATTCGGTATTGTAGATGCCACTGCAGCAGTGGCCAAAGCTCGTGATTGGGTCGTCTTTCCGAAGGAAGAACAAATCTTGGTAGAAGGTGACGATAATATTCTGGTCGGCGGTGACAATAATTCCACCTTTACAGCGACTGGTCAAGTCGAATTCATCAATCCATTTTTTCGGATCGAATCCGTGGTGGTCTATGTGAATATGTCCCTACCGAGACGAAGAGGTGACATGAAAGTCACGCTGACATCTCCAACTGGAATTGAATCAATCTTGGCACCGTCTAAGGTCCCAGAGAAAACAAGTACTGATTATCTCAAAAGTCAAGGTGTTGCCGCTTGGAAATTCTTGACCGTACGGTATTTTTGGGAGTATCCTGGGGGACAATGGACTCTCACTGTCGAGGACGAAAGTCCTCCAGCACCGGACGAATGCGTGGACCTGGATTGGTACCTCGAGTACTCAGTAGGAGATAGTAGCCAAGTCGAAACTCTCCGTTGTTGGGACTTTGATGCGGTTAGTAGCTGTGACAATGCTTTGGAAGTAAATCCGGATGCCATGGAAGTTGAATATCAAGGAAGAACTATTTTTGATGCGTGTTGCAAATGTGGCGGGGGTGTACTAGCTAGTGAGTTGGTGGGGGTGCCACTAAAATCATGGCGAATGATGATCCATGGCCATGTCTCTGCTGGCGGGTCGTCTGAAGTCGTTGATGTTGCCGAGTCTACGTGCGAATTTAACAATGACACTTGTCCTACCGCAAACCTTTTCAACCATGTTTGTGATGACAATCTGTTGTATCCTGAATGCGGTGGGAATGATTGTTTCGACTGCGACGTTTGTCAAGTATTCAACTACGACTGCGCCTCCTGCGTCGAGGCGGGCTGCAACTGGTGTCCTGGTGATGCCACGTGCTTGTCAACGAAATTGGATGCTCCTTTTTGGAAACTAAACTCTCACAAAACAACATCGTGTGGTACGGCAAGCGATTGGGTGAACACGTGCGATCCTATCCGAGAAGAGAATGTTTTCAACGATCCTCTGTATGATGCCATGAGCTGGATTTATCAGCAGATTGACATTGAGCCTGTTTGGAGGAACGACTTTACCGGTCTGGGCGTTCACATACGAATTAACGATGACGGAGTCGATGGTGATCACCTGGAGCTAGCAGACAACTTTGATGGGGCATATTCTTGCATCGATTCTCGGCCCGTCGACCCAGAGCTTGACGTGCATGGGACGGCCATTGCGTCTATTGTAGCAGGAAAGAGCAACAATGGCCTCTGTGCTACAGGCATTGCCCCAGGTGCTACCATTTCTTCTTGTGTAGGTCCTTCACTGCTAGCCGATGCTCCTGAGCTACTTCTTTCTCGGCTTGACACAGTCGATATCTCGGTCAACTCATGGTCGCCTGTTGTGTGTCATTCTAACGCCCGGCAACGGAGCAGAAAGCTGCAGCAGTGCATATTTTCCACGGCGAATACGGAATCTCCCTGTGAGGTTTGCAATAGTTTCCAATTTCCAGGCGAGCTCTCTGCTGAATGCGTGACTGCAGTATCCAAGTATTGTCGGAAGTACTACGAGGACGACCCAGTAGCATGTATGTCAGAAATAGCTGTGATAGGTTTGATCTGTGTTTTACCTTTCTTACCCAACTTTTTCGTTTTTTAGGTGCCGAATATCTTGACGTCTTTGTTTCTTGTGAATATCGTAAGTTGTCTTTTTAAAGGATCCTGCTGCCCCATCTGATCGTGGAAATTGGAGGCTTACATTTTTGCTTTGGATTCTGAACATGCCAGATTTGTTACCGTTGGAGGCTCATGCTAGCTTTGTGAAGGCCATCACGTAAGTTCAAAACTTGTGTTTTGATAAAAAATTATGAAGAGTCCAGATTAACACAAAAAATTATCATTCTTTTGTGCCTTTGTAGTGAAGGTCGTCAAAATAAGGGTATCATCTTTATTTTTAGTGCCGGCAACACGCACACGCTTGGAGTGGACACCAATGTGAATGGTTTTATCAACTCGTAAGTGCTGTTTTTGTTAAAATCTACGTTTTTTTCTTTGCCACTTAATAAATGGCCAGAGAACTAAACTATCGTCTGCGCATTACAGGCGATTTACAATTGCAGTTGGCGCGGTAGGAAAAGATGGAAGGCACGCATCGTACTCGGTAAGTCGAAACAAGCAATAGCCTTGGGTGGATAAAACAGAATGATGCATGCATTCTGACTTGACGAATTTTATTTTTCTTCATAGACTTCTGGGGCAGCAGTGTTTGTCGCCGCTCCTGGTGGAGACTTTGACCAAATATCTGGTTTCATGGTCGCAAAGCCTGGTGGAGGCTGTGTAAGTAGCACTGACTCGGGAAATGGTTTCCTCTTTCATTATTAATTGACCGGCTCACCCGATCTTGGTTCACGTTGCCATTCTATAGCATGACATTGCTGTAGGTACATCCTTCTCCGCTCCTGTTGTTGCTGGTGTTGTTGCGCAGATATTGCAAGTTAACCCGAACTTAGGTTGGCGGGACGTACAAAATATTCTTGCGGCTACTTCTCAAACCTTTGATCCCAGCGATTCTTCCTGGGTCACCAATGCGGCCGGCTACAAGCACAGTTATAAGTATGGATTTGGCGTCGTCAAAGCCACCGATGCCTTAACCATCGCAAGCACTTGGGATAACTTGGGGGCGGAACAGCAGCAAATGCACGAATCCGGCGTCTTGAATGTCACCATTACCGATGATCCGAACGAAACGGTTGTCTCTAGTGTCACCGTCACAGAGTGGACGGACGGATTCTTTGTCACGGAATCGGTCGTTGTGTATGTTGACGTGCAACATCCATCCCGTGGTGACTTGAAGATAGTGCTGACGAGCCCTCAGGGCACAGAGTCCATTTTGCATCCCTCGAAGCGCCCTGAAAACACGCAATTGGAAGGAGATGATGTAGGCAAATGGAAGTTGTTGACACTGCGAGCATGGGGGGAAGATCCAGCAGGCAATTGGACGTTACGTTTGATAGACGAGAGTCCCGGAAACTACGGTGATTGCTTTGATTTACCCTGGGAATTTACCTACGAAAGCGTTACTACGTTTGGTAACGAAACACTGACGTGCACCGATTTCGCGACCGTAACGGATTGCTTTGATAAGGAACAAGTCAATCCACAGATTTTGAACGTTGAATGGAAGGGTCTGAACATTGCCGACAGTTGCTGCAGTTGTGGTGGCGGAATACCATCTAGCAGTATTGCGCCCATGCTGCGTTCTTGGAGGCTTATGGTGTACGGACACACTGTTGCTTCGAAAGACGACATATTTGTACCTCTCCAACCATCGACACCCATTGAGGGCGTTGATGAAGGCGTTGCAGGTGGTGAAGAAGGTGTCGGTGCCGATGCCAGTGAGGGTTCCTCGACGCTTAATCCAGTGAGCGAGAATGACCGCGGCAACATTGGTGCATTGACTGGTGGTGGTGGAACAGCCTATATGAGTGATGGTTGGAGGGGAAAAGATACATTTGTAGAAACGACACAATTTCTGCTACAAAGTAGCAGTTTACGACGAAGACTGGGCGAGGGGTCCTATTATCTGGCGTCGTCGATAGCGTTTCTACTCCTTTAAAGTCGAAAGCAATAGATTACCTTTTGCAGGATTTGTCGAATATAAAGATACGGATATTGCTGTTGCTGTCTATTAGAGATGCCTTCTGTCTTATTCCAGTTTCAAAAATGATTGTAGACGTTCAAAATCCATCATCTGGAATCTTGACCTGACAACAGCGAGTAGTGATTATGGCACAGCTGTTTTAGAAGAGCCAAGAGGTGCAACATCAAAATTTCAGCAAGCGGCGCCTACCTTCATTCCTTCCATATTTTCTGTCACCAGTACCTGGCAGCCCAATCTTGATCTATTGGATGAAGAAGCAATGGCAGCGTAAAGCCGTGGTGAGCAAACACACCACACACGAGTACGCGTACAACAGACACAACTGAGCATTTCTCCCAAGAACATTACCCCAAAATAAATCTTTTTTCAACGTACGTTTCTGTCACTTCAAAGGCCAGATCGAGCATATCTTCTTCTTCGTCATCCTTTTCGGGTAATGTGTCGTAAATGTCTTTGGGAAAGATTAAATGGCATGTACTGCACGCCAATTCACCACCACAAGCTCCTTCCAATTCGACATTATTTTCGTGAGCAACATCCAGCAAGTGTTGACCCACTTTGGCTTCCACAGTTTTTTCGGTACCATCCGCTTCAACGTACGTAATATTGACCGTTGTTGCAGAAAAGGCTCTCGAGGCGTATCGAAACGTTATGGATCGTCTTATCCTGGCAGTAGCAGAAGTAGCACAAGCCGCAGTCGGAGAACAGAGACCCTTTGGGCCAACCATTGAAAGTGCTCTCTGCAATGGCCGATTTATTCTTTTAAGGATTGATTGGGTTCCTAGTAGCATAGCTAATAAATAATATATAATACGTACGGGTGCAGTTGTTGTGAGAACGTTCTCAATGTCAGTATTCTATTACCACAGTCGTAGTTCTATGGTAAGGACTGGTGAAGGGTGTTGGAGGTTGGAGGGATATGAGGCAGGTATGAGAGTCTGTAGGTGTTTTTGTGATGCTGCTGTTGCCTGCGTCATTCCCGAGTGGAAAAGCTTGAGTTATCTATTAGCTACTACTAGCTAGTGCTACTAGCTAGTGCTACTAGCTAGTAGACTACTAGTACGGTAATTTTCGTTGTGCACGACTGAAAAAATACTCGTATCTTAGATGATTATGGAAACGTAATAACTCTCGAGTTCTAGCTTGTTTTACTACTGCACCACCTACGAAGTATTAGGGGGTTGCCAGATCTGTGTTTGAATTTTGGAAACATGTTCATTCATGCACCTGAAGTGTTTTGCTTTGTCGTAAAACAGTAGTGTCTTGCAATGTGACGCTCGATCCACCGGCTTTTTAAAAATTGATGGTTCTACGTTCTACGTGCAATTTTTTTTTGCTGAGCCAGATCTTTTGCTTGCCCATCGGGAAAAGACGTGGAACAGATACAAATGCTGTTTGTGATGTTTTTCATTCTTGCCAATCAATCCATCAATCGATCAAGAAATCCATCAACTACGGACGACTCGAGATGTGATTTGATAACTGAGCCAGCCATTGATGCGACGAGGAATCCAAAAAAGGTAGTTATCAATCAATGGCGTACCGTTCCACTGTTCCTCTAACTTTTTAACAAGAAATTGACTTTCAGGAAAACCTTTGGTGTGGACCGTTTGTAATTGAATGTGCACAACCAGTAGACTTCGCACCGTGAGCATCGTTCCGTATTGTTGATGTAGACAGTAAGTACAGGCAATGGTGGATCCCATGGGTGATACATCGACGCAGCGAGGCTTAGATAGAGGTTTGGGATTTATTTTAGATAGTGCTCGAAAAGCTTCGTTGATTTCTTCGTTGCCTTGACAAACGGCGGCGGGATCTTCAAACGTGGCGTCATTGTCCAACTTGCAGTAATCGTGCGTCATACCCTTACCAGAGTACATATTCTCAACGAATTCCGCAAGGTATTGATAGTGACCGGAATCAAAGGTTTCTTCTGTGATATTCAAGAGCGGGTTTGATCTTGTAAATTTGTGGCCAAAGGCCCCGTAGCCGAGAGATACAAGAGTTACACCAACATGGACCTTGGCAAAAGCCGATACACCGTGACGAAACCTTAGTATTCGAGCAGCCGAGGAAGGTAATGACATTATAAAGATAAAAGTGTGTGGCACTGTGATAGAGGAGAATCTGTAGTGGTTGTAATTGATTAAGGGCCTTAATTACCAAAAGGCTGATGATATCTGATATCTGTCTGTTGCCTGGTTGTTCCTCTTGAAGAGTTTTCTTGTTTTCTTCCCTCTGACTGTATACATTAAGTCGCACAGCTTCTTGCACGGTCTCGTTAGGGCGAGAGTTTTGACGGGTTAAGGGTAGGATGAATATGATGTCATCACCAATCACCAGTCTTTCTTCAATCCTCCCATCGGTATGGAATGAGTTCCGAATTTGGTTCTACTACGGTCCCGTTGCTCACGAGTCCCTCCTTCTGACCAATTTGTCCCATACTTCGCCATTCCTCCACTTGTCTCCCAATAACAAGAAAAAGACGAAGAGCAATCAAGCTCAAAATGTCTACCTTTCGAGGCAGAAATGATCTGCCGGCGTTGCTGTTCTGGCTGATTCTACTAGCTGATAAAGCCATGGAAACATCGGTATTGTCGAGCAGACGTATCCGCGCAGAATCTATGTTACCAAATATGGACTCCTTTTGATTGAAAATGTCGTACAAGACCATGTTACAGGGATGGTTCCAAACCAAATCCGAACTGGTGGTGATTCGTAGTTGTTCATTTTTGTTTCCGTAACAGTGATGCGTCTGAAAGTGTGCTCGAGCAGGATCTTCCGTTGCAACAGTGAGCATCCAAATGGGAAAGGTTGGATTGGGAAATGCCTTGGTCAAGTGTCGCAAGAACCAAATGAGCTGAGCTCGATATTCTCGTGCGGATATGGGTACTCCATCGTCTCCTTCATTTTGTTCGTTCGTCATCTCCATGAGTGGATCATCGTCCAATACTACCAGGACGTGCTTGCATTTGCGAAATTTTTGTTTGTCATCCAATGACCAAGCAGCATCGAGGTTATGTCGTAAGCAAGTCACCATTTTGTAATGAAATTTAAAAACAAGCTGTTTCGGAAAGAGCTGCAGACACAATGCCACGAACAGGGCGTGTAGTTGTTGTGCCGATGGTCCACCCATGATGCATACAATTTCCCAATTGGAGAGTTCCTCGAAGGCATTCAACCACTGGTACTGGGGAGACGTTGGTGCCCAAGGTAGTTCGACCAGTGATGATGATGATGATGATGATGATGATGATGATGACGATGTGTTGACACTAACCGCAAGAAATCGAGGGTACGTACCCGACATTGTTTGCTTGTTGTTTTTCTTGGAGGTGGTGGGATTACTCCAAACATAGTCTTGCTGATTCGATGACAGAGAAGAAAGAGCTTCTTTTGGATAGTAGTAGTCCAGCCATTCTCGAGACACCCATTGTTGTTTTTGTCCAGAATATGTCGATACTATCGTCTCCGATGATGTCCAAGAGGGAGGAGATTGCTTTCTAACAATGGGTACCAATGAGGTTGCCCAGTTTCTGCTTCCAGCTACCTGGAATGGTAGATCATTGGAATATTGATTGGTGCAAGAATTTGAAGCACGAAAGGTACCACCACAAGATAACGTGAAACTTCCATCGCTTTCCAAAAAGTAGTGTCCATCAAGTGATGGGAAAATAAACGATCCAGTCCAAGATATTGCCGCCCCTGCTCCTCCGAAAGACCTGGTGGCGGTTGTTTCAATTACTGATGGTTGCCGTGTTAATACTAATGGAATCGGTATCAAAGCAGGTCCCACGAGACACAGCTGTGGCGGAAACAATAAATCGTTTTTTCCTGGATGACTCTTGGTTGACGTTATTACCTCGACGACATGAGGTCCAGCTGACGGTACCATTATAATCATCCCATTTTTCGTGGTCTTTTTTGGTAGTGATTTGAGTACCACTCGAATCCGAAATTCTGCAACGATGTGCTGTTCATTGAGAACTTTCAGTTGGTATTCCGTTCTGTTTGGTTGATCCAGTGCTTTTATTATCCCTATCGTAGGCACAAGACTATCAGCACCATTACTCTGAGTAACAACGGTTGGACTCCAACCGTTGACTTTTACCATGTAGATCATGCATACTAGCAGCAATAGTATGAATAAGCAAGTCTTGACAAAATAATAAGCTTCTCGTTTTTCTTGACATTGATTCCAAGAAGAAAATTTCGAGGAAAGTGCATAACGTGACTGGTGGTGGCCCGGGTGCTCCTGGTGCTGTGCCTTGGAATGCCCATGAAGCATCGGAATTGCAAGTGTGCTTATCTGAAGATCGGCTATTTCCATAGCGCTTGCATTGCTATTATTGCTGCTATTATTGATGTTGCGATGCAGAAGAGGCATAGTAAACAGCAGTGAATAGCTGATAATAATATTGTTTCAAATGGAGGTGGGTGGATTTGTGCTTTGGTGATCACTGAGGATTCATTTTCCTTGATAGCGTTTTGTTTGCTGCAGATGCGAACTGTCAAACCTTGAAGAAACTAAACTATTACTGTATGTACTGGAGTATTATTATGACGACGTTTCTCGTTATCAAGCTTTTGCAAATATGCTGACCGCTCTGTTCATTTGCTCCAGGGGCTACAGATACAATAATAATAATAATATTAAACAATAAACGTTAAACATGTCATTATCTGGTTCTCTCCAATTCAAAAAAAAAAATTCACAGATAGAAGATGGAAGTCGTTACGGTTACACCTGGGCGGACAAACAAATCAAAATACTAGCTAGTGACAACCAGATCGAGCGCTCGAGGTTGCTAAAAAAATAGATTACGTTACTGTACAGAGACTACTACGTACTACGATACTAGTAAGCTGATTTGTTGACAAATTTTCGTTTAATCCTACAACGAGCTAATGGAAAGCCTAATTGTAATACGATCAATACAGTTCGTGTTCCAATGTTCGACTACCAACCAAAGTACTCAGAGCTCCTGTCGTCGTAGCATTTGCAGTTGTAATCCCAAAACCAACCCTTCTTGCATCGGCCCGATCCGCAATCCGAGTCTTTTTTACAGCCCCCACCGCACTTTTTATAACAGTGTCCATCATCGCAGTACTCATCGCGTTTGCAGTGAACATTTGCGCACCGGTTCTTCGCGCGGCAACGCCCTTCGTCACAGTATTCGTCGTCAGAGCAATGACAGGTCACCTGTCTCCTGCACTTGTGGCTTCTGCGGCTACAGTAGAATCCACGATTGCAGTCATTGTCCTTGGAACAGCTGTGGTATAAATACCAGCACTCTCCTTCCCAGCAGTAGTAATCGTCACCACAGTGACTATCCTTGCTGCAGTAATCGTCGTTGCGGTCTTTACCTCCACCGCCTCCACCGCAACCGCTGCCACCACAAGTGGGAGCATCCCTATCACCAACACACATCTTGTGCTCGCAGTAGCCACTCAAGCACTTTTCATCACGGTTGCACTGCTTACCATTTTCGCGCTTTCTGGTGCATCGGTGAGATTTGGTATCACACCAACGGTGAGAGCTGCAATCCTTGCTTGTTCGACAATCGTATCCGCCAAGAGCGCGAAGGAATTGGGGTTTGGGGAGTTCATCGACAGCGTGAACGATGTTCGTCAACAAGGACAAAGCACCAACAATGGCGCAAAAAAACGAAAGAATCTTCATCAGGACTTATCAAAAAGTGCGGGAAGAAAGCTCTGCAAAGAGATTGCTTTTTATGAGCTCTTTCTTGTACTCTGCCTTCTCGTTGACAAGATCTTCTGGATCCAGAACATGTGCAAGCGCAGAGTATCCTTTTGAGACGCTGAAAAATGTTTAGAAAACACGCTTGTCGGATGCTTCTTCTCGAACGAGGAATTTTCTCCTCTTCATACATGGATAGGACGACCAATTCTTCAAGCCCAAACCAACTTACTACCCGTACTTGTAGGCAACTGGCCATGTGCTTCTCACTCCCGCTGAGCCGTTGAAAGAAAAAGTGACTCTTCGCGATTCTTCAGCAAACCGGCATGATAACAATCACCCGTGGATGAGCATTCTCATCTTGACGTATTTTGGAGGTTCAATTATTGCTACTACGTCAGCACTGGAGTCCCAGCCATCTGGGTGACCTCAACAGAGCCCAGACGAAAATTAGAAAAAGCGAATCTCGTTGAGATTCGGCATCCAAGTCTGCTTTAAAAAGAATAAAATAGCATGTTAAATAACTACTTAGCTAATGTACTATCGTACTCGAGTAGTACTCAAGGACAATAGTGGTGCAAAATGAATGCCTCAGCTTTAACTACCAGCCAGTGTCTACTGAACTGCTGTACATAGTACTCGAGCAACTCAAGTAGTAGTGGTAACGACTAGTAGATTACTATTAGTACTTCATTCCTGAAGCACCACAGCACGGCAACAACGCCGATCTTGATGATTTCCAACTGATGCAGACGTTTGCATGCAGTCTACTAGGTCCGTTCCGTCAACTTCGCCAACTAAACATCTCCAATCAGCAACTAGCTAGCACAGCCAATAGATGGTTCAAAGCAAACTCTGAACGCGGCTTTCGAATAATAACTTCCAGATCGCTCTTTGTGCTCATCTGAAACCAGTCAGAGAACTATTCCTGTCGCCAAAATGACTCGTCAATAGACGCTGTCGAGATTGCTGTTCACTATGAGTACTCCTTCTGCAGGACAGTGGGCTACGTAAAGTAGCTGTCAGCGAACATCATCATCATCGTAGTGCTACCTGGTAATAAAAAATCAAAAAAAATCGGCTACTATTAGTGCTAGCTACGGGTCCCGCTTTTGACGTCTCCAACAGTTCAGATATCGCTCCGAGGTCTTCAAGACAAGCTCTATCCCGATCGGCACTCGATGAATGGATTTGTCCTGTGACGTTGCCCTAAAAAATCACGACTCGTCATGGTAGCTGAAGGCTCACGCAATCACAGCACTGACGTTGTATCTGTTCTCTCTAGTTTGTGACGCCTTTGAGGCAGTTGCGTTGTAGAAAATTAGCGTGACGCAACCCCTTTCTCGTGATGATCTAAATTTTGATATAAGTAAAATCTTAGTGTCATATTTCCTCAATAATTCTCCGGTATTCCTTCATCGACGTCGACTAGAGCACTCCGAAACAATTACGCCTATATGATTTAAATGAAGTCACTTTCTATGCCACACCACTTCTTCACAATACGACAGTAGTGGAATACCTGGTACTAGTCTATTACTAGTCTAGTACCAGGTATGCTAATTTTTTCAATTTTCAGCCAACACTGACAAACCAATCGCATAAGTTTGACAAATTGGTGACGTAACAGGTTCTTCTAAAAATTGATTTCTGGAAAGTTTTCTGAAATGGATGTGTGATGTTTTTATGATGGGCATATCGGAATGCATTCTCACACAGTTACACACTTCAAATCTGATCACAGTGTGAATCCAATTCGTCCAAGTTTAAGCACAGCACATTAAAATGTCAGCTACATCCTGCAGTATCTCCACGCTGAATAACAAGGCCATCAGCCTGGTTCAGAAGGGCGAAAGTCGCAATGCTATCAAACTCTTTCTGCAAGCGCTCAGTCAGCTGAAGTTCGAAGTACGCAGTCAGAAGAAGGCAACTTATTCCTCTGGCACGGAGCCATCCAATGCAGGTTCCCCATTTATTCGGGTAACTCTCAGCAAAATGGAGCATGAGCAATCAGGCGATTCCGCTACCGACTCTTCATTTGCTGTGTTTGATCAGTTGGTCGCATTGAACCCAAAGGTGGACTCGTGTGCGCCTCAGCAGCGCGATGGAACCACGGCAGCACTGCTGTACAACATGGCTCTCAGTTATCAGCACATGTCGCAATCTCGTCATTGCGAAATGACCTCCAAGAGCTGTCTGCACTTGAAAAAGGCTGCCAGTACCTTTGCCATGGCCTTTTCGGCGTCGCAACACTGGAAACGATGGACCAAGACTCACATTGGCTGTTCCGTCCTGGAATTGGCCATTCTCAATAATCTAATTGGATTACATTCACAAATGGGTAGCGCTGACAAGGTGAAGCAGCTCCAAGCCTGCTATTGCAAGTCCCTGGGAGCCGCCAGCAGAGAACTCTCGCAGGAAGAAAAGTCTTTCTTTGTTGCTAACTTAGAACGTAGCCCAGCTGTAGTTTCAAGAGCGAACACTTCTCAGCACACAAAACAGCCTGCTACAGAGAATTCCCAAACTCAGACCGCAGCTGCGTAGGAAGCTAGGTGGCTTTCATCAGATATACGGGGGAGACAAAGTTCATCGAATAAATGAACACCAAATTAGACACATAAACAATACTGTAGAAAATAATACCGAGCTTTATCTGCTTCTTTACCTAGCCATCTACTACTGGTATAATGTGAACCATGGAAGCTGCTAAAAATTGCAGCTAATGCTTATTTCATGGCCATCGTATCACCTACTAGTAGGCTAGTGCACTGGAGAGCATCGGCATGTCAGCAACCAGAAGGAGCCACGTTTCAATTTCGAAGCTAAATATTTCGCGCGGCTATCAAGAAGGTCATGATTAAATCGTGGGACTGGGGACTGATTGATTGAATCCAAGCCCGTGTAGAGTTGTTATTGGGTTTTGTTGAGTTCCAGCAGGAACGAAGCTGTCCTCGTAGTATCGGTTAAGTGAGCAGCTAGCAGTGAATATTTTTTTAGGACAATTATTGGTGCTAAGTAAAGCTGTGTTCAATGGGTTTACTACGAGCGCAACGGCATCTTCTTTAGTCCACTACTGGCATCCCCAGGAAATATTCAAGAAAATAGTAGCTGGTTGCCGGTTGGCCTCAACAAAAGCAAAAATACTCCCTTCACTGCTTCACATCTGAGCAGATTCTTTATGCCAATCGCAAGTGTATTCTTGCCTCAAAAACTCGTGGAGTGATCCAATATTACTTTAAAGATGTTTTCATAATTCCTTCTTGTACTCTCCTCCTGTCCCTCCTCCATCGCTAGCAGGACTCGCATTGACGTAAGAAGAGGCTAGGTAGGAAAAGATCCCGGTCACTACCGTGACGACCAAGGAAGAATAAAATTCGCCCGTTTCACCTTCGTAGTACGGATGCGATTGGCCGAAAAATGCCTCAACTTTATGATCAAAATGAATCCGGTCCAGATATCCTGTCAAAAAAGTTCCAATGCTCATGGCAGCCAATCCAATAGGGACATTACTCATGAGCGAATTAAAATATTGCTTGGGCCAGCCAAATACAGTCGAGCATGTGATGGCGTGTCCAATGGGAATCCAGCAACAATACAAAATGGAATAAATGCGAGAGGCGGGAAAGGTTTCATGATTTGCAAAGCTTTCGACCATGATATTATATGTGGTAAGGAACAATACATTTGAAAGAAAGCCAGCAACAAAAAATCTCACAGTAGGCGATATATTGTGCAGTGAGCTTTTGCCATGAATAAAAAATAAAGATGAATGATAAATAGATGAAATTGTGAAGAAAAAAGAAATTAGGATAACAACGACAAAGACGAAAGAAAGAAGAAAATCTTTCTACCCTCGCAGCAGCAAACTTACGCATGTGCTAATTTAGGCCGCGGTTTCGAGTCGGTTTTGATTTTGTTTCCGTCTACTTCGATCGCCATGGTGGTTCTCTGTTTACAAGCGTTTTTTGTTTTAGTTCATGGCTCATGGTTCATGGCGCAGCTTTAGAAATAATTGCATTTTTTTAGTGCAATTATTTTTTGTGTTGCTTGGCGAATGAGTCCAGTCACGGAAGATTAAAGTGCAAGGTACCTGGTAGATCCTTCGACCGGTAGACTAGTCTTACCAAGCAGGACGGACGATTCGGTCATTTCTGTACTCTACTACTTCCAGTTGTGGCTGGGTTTAGTAAAGTGCGGTTTTTGCAAAAGATGAAGTAGCCATCGGCGAACGTGGTGGCCTAGATGCTTACTGCTGTCTACTCACGACGTTTTGCTAACCAAGAGGCCACGGGAGAAAAGGTAGCCGGACAAGCGGCGGCAAGTATACATCGTCAATCGTCATCGTTGGTACATAGCTCCTTTTGAGAGCAGGTTAAACAAACCTTCGACACACAAAAACGTAGGCAAGGTATTGGCGTCAAGAGTCATTCCAACTACCTTGATTTTCCAGCCAGCATAGAGGAGCGTCAGTCGTATGTGGATTTCGAGGCGATAGTAGTGACTGCTCTTGTTTCCCCCTTTTTTCGCTCTCCGTTCGCATTGACAACTTGTGCAATGACCGTGGGAGCATAATCCATGGTGGTCTTATCTGTTTTTCTTTCTGCTATCGAAAAACAAGAGGCCAGTCCGCGTAGCTTTTTGCGGAAACCCTGCTTTGTCGCGCAGTGATTCTTGCAACATGTACATGGGGCGGCATCTTTTTTGACTTTTGACGACCCCCAGTGACCGTTGATTGGTGGTTTAGTCAATCAGAAGCCCGGCTAGTAGCCAAAAAGAAGGTACTTTAGTTCGATCTCGACAGATCTTAAATAATTTATTACAAGCAACTCTTTTAGTTTTGAGATGTAGTTCATGGACCTCTTGTCTTTCTATTCTTGGATAGGAAATTTCCTTTTTATTCCTGACATCTGGCAATGTCTTCCTATTCTTCACGAGCAGTTTATTTTTTATTGACAAATAATGATCAACAAGAATCGTGTACCAGGTACCACATTGGTACCTGGTTCTTTATTGGTCGACTTGCTTTACTTCGTTACTGAAATTCTTAATTTCACGGACATTAATTTCGCGACCAGCTTTGTTTCAACAGTTATTAGTTCCAGTAGTTAGCTGGTGGTAGTACAATGTACTACTGGTGGTTGTACTAGCAACAGCTGGTACTCCAAGCTGGTAGGGTCTACTCGTAACGTAAAAAATATGGTAACCCGAAGGCTTCTTTCTAGTGCTCGACTGTTGTTCTGTAATGAATTTGCCAAGCTCACTGTCGACACTTGAGGCCCACAAACACAAAAAGTTATCAATGCATAGTTCACACAAAAAATCTCACAGAAACACGCCATGTTTGAAGAAACGAACGAAGCCAAAATGCTACGAAGGGAGTTTCGGCGCCAGCAAGTTGAACTTCTGGAGCTGAATGCGGTGGGACTTGGTGCTACGAAAGAAGCCCGGCTTAGTGCCATCAAAACAGAGATGAACTGCCTGAAAATGATGGAGGAGGCCAATCTAGACATTTCCATGCATATAATGAAACCAAGAAATAATCCCTCAAGTTTCAAAAATGAAACTTTCGAAAAAATGAAAATATCGACGGCAATTCCAATTCTTTATAAATCTGAATGTGTGTTTACTAATCCACAAGCATAATCTCAGCCGAGGAAGATTAAAACGGAATTTACCATTGTATGTCAGCTCTTGCCAAACTTGAGCTAACGCAACCTAAGTTTTGTACATAAGCGATACATTTGCCAAAGAAAATAGCTTAGTCTTTCCTGTTGCCGTCTTTCAACGCACGCGCGCACGCACTACAGAACCAATTCTGAGGTCTCTTCACCACAGTAATCGTTGCTGCGCAGATAGTTTACAGTAGTGACTACTAGAGTAATGAAAATAAATTATTATTCATAAGTAGGTGGCGACAAACTGTGATAAAGCAATCAGCTCATTGTTATTTATGATTCGACTGAGCTCACCGGCAAAGACCAATTCATAAAACCACAGAGGCGTGGCTCATTATCTCATTCGACAAAGGGAGGAAGACCAACATTGTTTGTTTCACTCTAAACAGTGCCTCTGCCGTATTCCTTGTTTTCTCCAGCTTTCTCCTTAGATGAATCTTTGGCAGGTGCAGGATTCCCGTTAGTAGAACTATTCATACTGTTGAATCCACTATTGTTTCGAAACTTCATCATATTCGAGGCCGCTGTTTGGCCAACCATTAATCGTTGGTAATCGGCCGCTCGCATCTGGGCTTGTGCCAGCATCGAAAGCTGAACCCTCTCTTCGGCCATGGCTATTTCCCGAAGTCGATTCATTTGCATTTGTTGGCTGTTCATTGAACCCATACTGCCAAAGAACCTACCAGCACCAGCAGCAGTGCCTCCCATTAATCGTGGATTAAGTCCTCCCATACCTATCGGTGCTCCAGTTACACCGATAGCACTTTGTGCTTCAAGACGTTGTGCGACCGCAGCAGCTGCCGAATGATTCGACCCCGATGATCGACGTCTCTTTTCTTCCAAATATGTTGAAGAGATTTCAGTGGTTCTTGTTGCGGCTAGATTTTTGGCTTTACCACCTTTAGGGTCATTGTTGGCGGAAACATTACTGCCAGTGGTACCGGAAGTGGATGCAGCCTTGGCTTTGTTAGCTTGGTCCAGAGCACTGGCGGCCTTGACAGCGGCCTTGGCAGCTTTGGCTTGCTTGCTAGAATTGTTCATTTTAATATCCTTTAGCAATTGCGGTTTATCTTTTCGAAAGTGTAGGCACGAGTACGCCACCACTCCTTTGGGCAGAGCAAAGCTACGCGAAATTCTGGCAAAACCCCTGTGTTTTGGTTTGTAAACGGTGTAGAGTGCAAAAGATGCAAAAACAAAAGAGAATGCTAGTTAGCTTAGGATCAAGGTATGCAATGAGGTCCAGTGGCTTAAGAGCAGCGGCAGCAGTGAATGTCTTCTGATATTTCCGAGAGGATAGATGAACAAGAGACGGATAAACCGACCTGCAGTGCCCACTGTCCAATGACCTTGACCGGCGGAGATAAACTGCGGTGAGCTCAACTCCGAGGTTTCACTTACATCTTATGCATGGTCCTCAAGAAGCTAGCATATTTGGTACCCCGAAAGTGAGGATCAAGTACTTGCGCTTGAAAGTGCTTGGGATCCACGGCAAAGTGTTCATCGTCCAACCACCAAAGAGATTCGGGTACACTTTCATCATCTAGAAGCTTCATGAGCGTTGAGGCTAATTTGAAGGCCTGCTGATCTTTGGAACTGACAGTACCTGCTTTGCCCTCGAGCTCTTTCATAAGTTCTTCTTGACTAGACATGATCAAGGAAGTAGTGGTATTTGAATACTGATAGGTTGTGGTTGATACGTTGTGATGTACAAGATAAAGTCCTAACAGGTCCGTAGATTAACCAGTAGTTTGAAGGGGAGGTGATTACCTGGTAAGGTACCCCTAGTAATAGTGTAGGTCGAGTACTAGTAGTAGTGGTCTGTACTGGTATTATTTGTGAATTAGATTGCACCGACACTGCGCTGGTGGGAAAAACTCTGAAAAGACACTCGAAAGGATGAAGATTTAGTTGCCATGGCCAACGAAGCATGTGCCTCATCGATGGTACCAGGGTACTGTTTTTCTCTAGATAATAATTCTATTCAAAACGAAAAAGGATTTAGTTAATTATCTCTTGATTCACAACCTAGTGAGTTGTTCTATATCCTGAAGCAGTTAATACAATGTTACCAGAAATGAAGGGTTTCTGTCTCAATAGTGAAGTCGTTTTACGAAGAACCTGGTTCAAAAAATCTATCGGAAAATCAATGATTCGGCGACACCAAATTGCATTCCCAGTCCTCAATGTGATGTCGTAGATGCGATCGTGGATCGTGGTCACAATTGTTAGTTTTAATACCGCTGGCAGTAGCTACTACCATACTACTACTACTACTACTACTAGTAGCTACAGTAGCTAGGACTCGTACTGCGTACAGCTGCTACCGTAGTAGCTACCAGGTCTTACCAGTTAATAGTAGTTCTGATAATTGGTGTTGTATGTAACTACCAGGTAGTAGTACTCGTAGTGTGAATTAATAAGGCCTAGAAAACCTCACTTTTATTTTCGGGATTCCCAGGTTGGATTTCAGCAAGAACAACTGTCATCTGAGGTGAAGAATGGAATTGAATTTGTGCTAAAAACATCGGGCAGTGCAGGCCTCCTGACCTCCATGAGTTGTGGTATGCACAACTCTCAAGAGATTTACTAGTGACAGCAGCCATCCAGCAGAGACTAGCTGGGCTGTGGGTTGATTCGCACAGTACTCAACTCATTCTACTGAGTACAAGTACTCGCATGTGCATGGCTGGAAGAAAGGAGATTTACCACTAGACAACTCGCTATAAATAAGTATTACCAGGCAGGTACCTGGTACTCGGAGTACGTTGACCTGAGGGTTATATAGCCTAGTACCTGGGGTTTGTCTCTACCAGGTACTAGTAGCTATTTGTCCTGATTACTGGTAGGTAGTAGTAATCTGACGCCCGGCCACTATCGAAAATGCTGGAGATGCAAATGCAAATCCTACGGGAAAGAGTGGTTTGGTGCTTTCGTACCATGTACCAGGTAGAAGACTTACTTGGTAGGCGAGCGCCAATATAAAGATCACACAGGAACTTCCTACTGGAGTGGTATGTATCAGTCCAGGTACTGTTAGACAAGACTTAATTCTTGTTTGCATTGCTCAAGTTGTTGATGTAAAAAATACCAGGTACCACGTTAAGAGAGTTCTAGTGGCATCCCGAAATCCCTTGATTGCTTATTATTAGCAGGCCTTTTAAAATCCACCCTCGGAATTTTTCTTCTTTGATCAACCATAAAATGGACCACCCGGACTGCTTGTTTTCAATGCAATTTTATGTGCTACTAGCTACTAGTAGTAGTAACTGGTACCTGGTAGCTAGATCTGGGTTGCAAGCTACCGGTAGATAGTAGTACTACACTAGTTCTACTGCTACTAGTACTACTAGTAGTAGCTAAATTGTTTTGTCACGCCAATATTTACAAGGAACGCCTGCAAAACCATTTTTTAGATTTTTGAATTGAGTCGGATTTTTCAATTATAGCGCGAAGGTAATTTGAATTGGGTCCGATATTATTAAGGCAAAGCTGTGTGCAAGCGACGTCGTCTTTTGGCTAGCATTCTTTTTTACGTACGAGTATTATTATCTACAGTATTACTGTATTTATTTCATCAATCTTGGAGCGATGGCAATGACATCCGAAGCAGCAACAACACCAACAGGAACAACAAAAACAACGATGACAGGTTCTACCATTAGAAGTTCCTTCTCTTCATATGTACAAGAAAAGGTGCTGGCTACCACTGTTGGCACGTGGTTTCTCTTACTGACGACCATGATTCTTATTGCTTGCTTTTGCAGCAGTAGTATCAACAATAATGGCAACAACAGCAGCTCTAGCCATAGTGTACGACGCCGAATTCTACAGCAAATGAACGTCGTTACAGGCATTGCACCGGATCCTTCTGCTCCACTTGCTTTGTGCGAGGGAGATTGCGATAATGATAATGACGTAAGTTAACAGCAAAAAGCACATGTTTATATGGAAGTTGCTGACAAACTTAATGTATTTCTCTAGAAGCACGAGCCGATCCTCTCACACTCACAATTACCTTTGCACAAGAACAGTGTCAAGGAGATCTCATTTGCTTTGTTCGGAACGCCGATGAAGCTGTTCCAGGATGTATCTTTGATGGTCTCGTCTATGCGAGCATGGATGTGTGTATCTATTCCGATGCACTGACACAACCCACAGACAGTCCGATCTCAGTGTCCCAACCTACCGTGGCACCCAAGCCTACCATGGCACCGACCGTTGAAGGTACTAATTCCTGGGCGCAAACCTGGGGCATGACAGAACCCTTTGTATTTGTGGGACCTCCCGTTCCGACGCCGGCACCAACCGTACAAACGCCGGTTCCGACCTATGACATGTCGGGATACGAATGGTTACTAAATTTGACAGAATCACAACAACCTTTCGAACTTGTGGGTGATGATCGACAACCTGCATCGGTATATCCATTGGGTCCCTGTCAGGCAGATTGTGATCGTGATTCTGATTGTGCTGGACCGTTGATTTGTTGGCAACGTACCCGTCAAACTGATACAGTACCGACAAATAAAGCAGGATGTATCGGTGAAGCCAATTCGAACGGTGATGATTATTGCATTTGGCCAGAAGGATATTTCACAAACAATGATGAAGACTCGGAATCAGACATGGGTGTAGAGGAAGAAGAAACGGATCTACTGGATAACAGCAATAATAAGTGGGTACGAAATGGATTTGGTCTCAAATTATACTGGGAAAAAGGATATCGTTGGCAGGATTTAACAACGGAGCAAGAATGTACGTATCAATTTTGTGTGTGAGAGTGTGTGTCTCAAAGCCCGCTGTGAGAGAATGAAAAAAAATGGCATTTGATTTTTTTAATACTAATTTTATATCTCATCGCAGGGTGTATTTCTCGAGAGTATCGCGTCAATGAAATCGCCTGCTGGTACGGATTGGATCAGATCAATTGCGAACCCGATCAACTCTACATGGCCCGATGCGATCGAGAAGACCCACGACAACGGTTCAAGTTCCAACCGGTTAGCAGTGACGAAGTATTGATTGCAGCCTACAACCATCGTACCAATGAAGACGAAAATCGATGCATGTACCTTGACGCTCGCCAAATATTTCTCAAAGAATGCGATGAAAAGGTTCACAATCAGAGATTCTTTGCCGTGCGGGGTGGATTCAATGAGCGACGATTCGAATTGAGTTCGAAAACGCAGCCAGATCGATGTGTCAACAATGATCATCACCCCAAATGGGGGGAAGTGTTGAGAATGCACGACTGCGACATACCTCGACTAAGTGCTCACAATACATCCTGGTGGGATTTGTATGAGTAATTCAACATTTTTTGAATACGGAATTGCGAAATGTTGTTTCTGCCAGAAAAAATCGTTTCCGGAATAGACGGTAAGAGACCTTAGTTTCCAATAGCATGTCGAATATGTCCGCAAAACGGCCTTTTTTTTAATACAACAAATGAAGTGGAGGTTAGAAGAACTAAATTACACCGATTGTAAAAAGAGGTAAAAATCTATTAGTAGTATATTATATGAGTTTTACTATGGAACAGCGAATGTGGTCTTCGATTGCTGCTGATCTCTTTTCTTCTCGTCATTGTCTATCATTACGACTGCTGACAAGCAATGCCCAGCCTACTGGTTGCACTTTTGATCTTTTTGTTTCGCTTATCGAAGCAGGTTGGCATGAGCGAGGCTCGCTTGAGCATGGCAGTTTGGAGATCGTTGCATTTACTCAGAACAGCAGATGCCTCAGTATTTGTGCACCAATGATTGCGCCCTTCTTTTCATGGAAAATATGTCAATCAATACCGCTGGGCTCCCCTCTGAGCACTATCAATAACTTGCCATCCTTCACTTCCAAGGCCGCCCTTGTTGATTTTGTCCATTCGTTCCAATGCAAGCGAGGTTGTGGAAATCACCGTAGGAACCGCTATCAGGGTTTTTTCCAACAGGAAAAACATGATATCCAATGATCGCAATAACAAGGTAAAGATAACATTGGGCTTCTCGTTCCCAGTGCCTTCTATAGCTTCGTTGTCATCATCGAAAACTGCCACGGCTTGTTTTGTTTCTCCAACTGCTTCTTCAAAATCATCATCCGATACTAGTTCAACAACGCTGCTAGCAAATGCATCTGCAGCAGCTGCAGCCGCATTTGAAATTCCGTCGTCTGCCTCCCGTGCCCTTTCCGATACAGACGCTACTGGCGTGGTTGCCACAGCGTAGACAAAGGCCTCGGGTATCACGTCTACGATTTCAGATTCCGTTGCATCTTTTGCCTGGCCGACAACAACGTCTATACCTTCATCTATATCGACTTCACTTTCCATTGTCCCTGCATATGGCTCACTCAGATTGTCACTGTCTGCAACCGGGTTGGTGAAATAAGAAAAGAAGCCCCAGTTTTCGGCTTTTTTCGTTTCATTACCTGTTGGTTCCTCTCCGACATCGAGAAGTTCTTCAAAATGCTGTTGCAATTCTTCCAGTCGCAACAAGACAGGAATCGCTTGTACTACGTTATTCTCGACCGTATGTTCCTCTTTAGAACCTTCGACCAATTCTTTTGTGAGGGCTCTCGCTGCACCTTCCGAAACCGCGCATTCGGCATCTCTTGCGAGTTCCGCCAATTTGGCCTGAACATCCACTCTCAATTCGTAGAGTATTTGATCGATCCTCTGTTCGTTAGACAATGTCTTGAATTCTTTGGCTTGAACCAATTCCTTAATGGAATTGCGAGTTGCAATCATTTCTGTAACGACTTGTCGAATCAAATCTTGATCGAATTCCAGAATGCCTTCAATAATTTCTGCCCGCAACCATGTTTGTTCTGGATTGACAATGCAATTTTGTAATTGATGTTGCAATCGCGTGCATTCTTGCAGTAGAAGATTTTCTAATAGTTGCAATTGCTTGGTTTGTTCCCTCTTTTGCGCTCGCCATAATTTCTTTTGTGCGACCAGGTCGTCCATGACCTGTTGACGCGTTTGCTCTTGTTGAAGTTGTTGTTTTTCTTGAAGTTCTTGCTGAAAGCGACGTTCTACTTCAAGTCGCTCTTGGCGTTGTCGAGCTTCCTCCTGAATCTGACGTTGCTGCTGCAATTGTTGCGCACTAATTTCTTCGTTCTTATTAACAGAAGCGGCAGTATCCATGATGCCATTATTTTCTTCTCTTTCTTTGCTCGCAGTTTGACTCAACAATCGATTGGTCTTTTCTCGTTCCAAGTTCCACGCATTACGAGCACCCTGCAACAACTGTTGGGTCGAATCCTTGGCAGCCCCCAACTGTTTCTTGACTTTGTCGGTTTTGTAACCGGGAACATTTTGTTCGACTTGCAATTCTCGTTTCAATTGCCAGGCAGTATCCACGACTCCCGCAGCGGCTCGTGTCGGATCTTTGGAGCGAGCTTCCTTGGCTTTCGCTTGCTGGTAAGTTCGTTGAAAGGTTTGAGCGTTAGAAGCTCGTTTAGCGGCCGCATTTCTCAAGACACCCGTTGCTCCGTCACCGCCACTCCTGGTAGCACCACACCCTGTCTTGAGAATATCAGCCACAGCTGTCGTGACACTTTTAATTTCATCCATGGGTGTCGTCATACTGTCTTTTGCACTGGACTTATTCGACAACAAAAGAGGTGCGTTGTCGATTTGGGTAGTCGAAGAGGTGCTAGCCGGCAGAGCTCGGGCTGCATCTCGAACGGCTCGTTCCCAGGCAAATACTCCGAGTGCTGCCAGCGTCATGGCATCACGTTCTACCTTGTTCATGACAGCCAACTTGACCGATTCCAAAAAATCACCAGCTTTGCGCGATACGGCTTTCCACATTTTCGTATCACTCAACGTTTTCAAGGCTTCACTGCTAAATTCACTTTTGCTGTCATCATCGTCGTCCTGGTGCTCTCTTTTTGATTTCGGTACATCCGGTGTGTCTTTGCTGACGACACCGCGTTCTAACAACTTTTTCATGTTCTCTTCGGTTTCCAAATCGAGTTTGTTCTCGTCTTGTAACATTTGCCGAAGAACCCGAGCATCGGTTTCACTTAGGGCAGGTTCATCTTGTCGTGTACTGGTGCTGGTACTGCTGCTACTGTACAATTGGATGATCGTCGAGGTGAGTTGTTGAGGTTGTCGTCGCTCTTGCAGCTGTTTGGTTGCAGTCGTAGATGCAGTATAAAAGGCAAATGTGTGCTGGATATAATTAAAATAATATATCACTAATATCATTATTGCAGAAGGTATGCTATGCAGTGTGCCCCGAGTTTTGATACAGGCCACCATGTTGAATGAAGACAACGTTGCTTAAATTCTTCCTACCTTAACTGAGCCATTGGCTTCTCTCGTGGAAGGCTATCTTTTTTTATGGTTGGTTGTTGATTTTTAGTTTTCACAGGCATTTTGCTGTCATCATAGATCACCTTCAATCTTGAAGCCCTCGAGCTCCCTTTTTTCATTACTCGAGGTCTCATCAAGTCCCGGTCCCTCTCACCAAAAAGAAAGCTACTTGTATGCATTATTCACACTCACCAAAAAATCATCCATTTCAAGGTATTTCTGGTAGCTACTGTAGAATACTACTACCTGGTACTAGGTACTGAAAGAAATTTATGACTGGCTGAAGTACCTCTAGCAGTAGTATTGTAGACGGTAAAATAGGCGATTACAAACAAGTTAAAATCCCCATGGAATAAAATGCCTACTGCGTACTACTGGTAGCTACTAGTAGAATAGAGGTATAGAATCCATGTGGTTCAACAAAAACTATTTTTCCTTCATCCATTGTTGTAATACCTACCACGCAAGGTCCTGCAAGTACTCAAGCAGTTTCAGGTCGTGTGACAATTATATACGACTTTTTCCACAAAGTTTATAATAATATCGTGATGTTCTTATTTGCCAGGTTCTTCGACAACTTCCTCTTCCTCTTCAACACCGTCGTCTTCCTCTTCAACAACTTCCTCTTCCTCGTCGATACCGTCGTCCTCCTCTTCGATAATTTCTCCAAACTCATCAAAGTGCATGAAATCGTCTGTGTTGTTGTAGACATATTCTTTGTTCATGTTGATATTGATACTACTCATTCCTGGCGAACCATAATTGAAAGCAGCATTCTGCCAAGAAGGTACAATAAGCATGACCTCCTCGAGCGTATTTGCCAGTTTAAGGAGCTCTTCCAAGCCCTTCTGCTGCCCAGCCACGTTGGGCGAATTGTAGTAGCTGTTGGAATTGCTCGAAGACGAAAAACTAGTGGGTTTGGCCAACGTAATGGCTTGGCGCATCATTTGCACGGCCTGCTCAGCAGTCTCGCCAATCTCAAATTGACAATTCATACTGTAGTAATCCATTTCTCCATTGTTTTCACCGCTGGAAGAACTGGACTCATACCCGATGCGACCGAGTTCCTTGCAGATATCAGAAATCTGTTTCGAAAGGGACGCCATCGTTTCACCTTTGACCGCAAAATCAAAGGAAGTATCCAACTGAAGAACGTTGGGACTGTCAGTGTTGCCGCTTTCGACAGCTGTCAAAAAGACACTGCCGAGGGTCTCCTGTTCTTGATTACGACGGCGCACTCCATTGGCCATCGTCGTGGAAAACAACAGGGCAAGGGATACAATTTGGAGATAAGAAATCATCATCGTGGCTTTGATCTTGTTGTGAATTTAGAAATAGCTAATAATGAAAAGAGTTCGGAGTTTTTTCTGAACACTTTATACAACTTGATTGTTATTTTTTATTGTGCAACACTGGTGAAGATCTTTCTTTCTTTCCTTTGATGAGAGAACTCAACGAAAAATACACGAAAGTACGACTCACATCACGACTGGAGCATGCTGTTAGGCTCCGTTGAAAAGATACATAGGCAAGAAACGGGCAGATCTTGAATACTTTGAGACAAATACTTATGAATTGTCCTGATTTCAGGCTTTAATCGTACTTTTTGAAGAAAATTTGACTTCCGCTAAATCGCATGGCTTGGCGTGAATGGTTAACCTATGACCATTCTACTAGCTACTAGAGTAGTAGCTACGTAGGGTACCAGTATGCCTAACAGGTACCTGGTAACCCTATTGCTTTTTCAAATAACAATCTTTTTAGCATGCTTTTTAGGCGGGGGATCATCCATTTTCGGGTTTTTTATGCAACGAGCACATGGATCGCCAAAAAGACTGCAAGTAAATAAAAATAATATGGCATCCACAAACGGCTACCGTTATAGCTGGAAGCTTCCGAAAGAATGGTCGCAGCCTCGCTCGATCCATCTCCGAGAGCAGAAGATGATGTTGGCGCGATGAGTTCCATATCCGGCTCTTGCACATCCGACTCGTGTGTGGCTTCCAAGGTCGCATCGATATCACTAATAATAGAGGTGTCATTGTTTGCCATTTCACTGGAATCCGGTGTTTTAATTGTTGTCACTGTTTCCGCGACTAAGGTTGGCGCTGTGCTAGGACCTGATGAGGATGAGGATGCGGATTCGTCCTCTGTCATCAATTTGTCGTGTCCGTACACAATTACAGTCCACGATCGCAGCATGTCGACGTCCACCACTGGGGTGCCTCCTCCGCATACACAGCATGCTTGCGAGGCTGTTTGATTGTTGCGTTCGTGATCGACGTACTCGGAAATCAAATCAGCAAATTGATCGCGGATGCGCCCATTTCGGCAATGAACAAATTTTTCGGCATCCAAACAATTGTAAACATTCCAGTATCCATCGCGATGTCGATATAAATGTTCGTAGGGCTCATCGGCACAATTGCTGCGACTGCCAGGACGTTCATCGGAAATTGACAGCTTCCATTCGCCATTGGGATTTTCGTACCAATTTCGAACAGTCATTAGCTTCCAAGTTTCGTTTTCAGGTAATTGACGATTTTCGGGACGTTTCGCTGGATGCAATATGGATTCCGTTCCACTCGGAGACGTGAGCGTGATTTTCAGGTCACCTCTGGAAGCGTGTTGTAGACCCAGGTACAATACCACTGACTCTATTCGAAAATTTGGAGATGCACCTGTCAAATACTGTGAATGAACCAAAGGAGGAGCATCTGCCTTGTCATCAACAATGAGCAAATTCAGGTCTGGTTCAGATGTCAAGACGAGCTGTTGTTCTGGACCAATGTTCATCCACGATTTCGACAGATTTACAGACGCTTCGGCATCCACCAGACCAAATCCGTACTTGTAGCTGACGGGCAAACCTGCGCCATCGTTGTTGATAGTCCACGAGTCGTCGGTCGGGTCCACCTGTTGCGCAGTTTCTGCCAAGATACACTGCACATCCCTCCAACCCAAGTTCGGATTGGCCTCCAACATCAAGGCAACGACGCCTGCTACAACGGGCGCGGAGAAACTGGTTCCGCCCACCACTTCTGTACAGCCACCACCGGCATTCGCTACGATATTATTCCGTAGGGAGCCAACGGCACCACCGGGAGCAACCACGTGAAGAGCCGATCCTGTAGTCGAATAGCTAGCATGGTAGCCGTGTTTGTCGACTCCGCCAACCGCGATGGTAAATCGAGAATTAATAAATCCATCCGTATTCGTAGTAGCACCAGCTTCGTTGGAATTCCCCCCTGCAAAGACATAAATGATGCCCTTGCCGTTTCTACCATTTAACATTTGGTCAAGAAAGACTTCATGCGCTGCTGGCGGGAGAGTGTGGTATTCACACCTTACATAATAGTCGAGAAACTCAGCACACGCCACAGCATCCTGCGCATAATAAAAAGTACAGTAATTGTCTATAGCCGACACGCAAGCCTCGGACATATCCTCTCTATCTGTATCTGGTGCAAACATGGCATCATCGCAGATCCTGCAGGGTGATTGGGGATGCGTCGAATCAAAAATGCACGGATTGTTGTTGGCCTTGGCATCATCAATGTTGTCCCCAGTGGATTGTCGAACGGCCACGGGTTGCAAATGCCTTATTCGTCGTACATCTTTCCATTTGGTACAGGTTTCAGGTCCCCAACTGTTGAGCGATATATCAACTCCAAAGTCAATCTGCTGTTCCAGCATTGCGATTAATTCAAGTTCTGTACCATCTTGGTCAAAGTTACAAGCGGAAAGTGTCACTCCGGGGGCAATACCAACTGCACATTCGCTATTATTGGCTTCGGCTGCCAAAATGGATGCCACCGCCGTTCCATGAAAAGCCGTGGCACCAATATTTGACTGAAAGTTTGAACAACTTTTCGTAGAATCAAATCGATGCTTTAATTCTTCATGATTAACATCCATCCCAAAATCATTGATACGGACATGAATTCCCTGTCCCGTAATATTTTGCATCCACACGGATTCTACGTGAATCAAATCGTACGACCAAGACATGACACTGTACAAGGGATCCTGGTATACTTGGTGTTCCTGTGCGTAAAGTTCACAGGCATTATCATCACTGTTTGGGTTGTTGGAGCTGCTTTTTATCCAATCCGACTCTTTGGGGCACGATGTCATGCTGCGATTGTTGCTGTAGAACATTGGAAACTCGATGGATCGCGAGCTCTGAATAGCGTCCCAATAGGGACTTCCAACAGCCTGACTTTTGCACAATCCATCTCCGGGACACCAGTAACAATTTTGAGATGTACATTCCTGACAAGAAGTATCATCCCATAAAGAGCACATATCACAATCCCAACAATCGTTGTCTTTGCAATCGTTCATGGTAACCGCATTGTCACAGGTTCCATCCATTTGCCAATCGATCAGACAAGTGTCATTGTAATAGTTGCAGAAAGATTGTTGAGGCAGCTGCTGTTGCTGTTGCTGTTGCTGTTGCTGCTGAGCTAAAACTTGTTGAGGTAGAAATGTGCAAAGCCGTAATAGTAGTAGCAATAGCTGAGGCAACCTGAATAAAGGAACGCTACGATGCAAATGCCTTGCTGGATGAAAATACGTTCTAAGCATTCTTGCTCGACCCAACAAGCGTTTTATCATTTTGTGATGACGGTGATATTCTCTTTTCGCTCCAGCTGCACTGCAATTAGTGGTAACCGGCTGTGGCAGTATTATTATTCTTTGTCTTCTCTTGGCCATGCTTGCCTGCTTGCCTGCTTCCTTCCTTGCTTCCTTGTTAATCGGTCTGCTCGTTGTCACTAGCTAGCATGAGGTTTAGCTTGATACTATGGCGATCTCTTTATGAATATACTTCTGGTCAGTTTCTAGTTTGTTTTAAAAGAGAGCGAATTGCTCCTTTATTTTTTGTATCGTTGACGATACTTCCTAGTACCAGGTACCTTTTAGTGGTACTACAATAAACACGATACCCTCCACCCTCCAATGTTGTGTGTATTTGTGTGGGGGGCTGGATGGTGGTTCGGCTTCGTTGATTTTTAGTTTCTCCAAGTTGCTCATTCAAAAAAATCATAGTCTAGTGTGCGACCTTATCTTTATTATATGCTACCCCTCACCTCAATCGAAATCGATGAAAAAAATGAAGACGGGAATATGACTCGGACTTGAATAAACTACCAGGTACGTAATAAACAGGTACTCCGAGTACTGGGTAGTACCAGGTACCTAGTACAGTACCTGGTACCAGGTACCTGGTACCAGGTACTGTACCGGTTTGGTATTGTGAGTGAAGAATGTGTTCTTCCAGTTTACGACCAATATGAAATCAAGACCATGTTCAATAAATTGGAGTAGGAAAGTTCGTTTCCGTTGAACGTTTGGCAAGTTGCCGGATTTTTACAATGAATGGTACCATACCAGTACGGTAGCATAAAGGTACCAGTAGTAAGTCTACCAGTACCTGGTACTGGTAATACAACTAGTAGTGCCAGGTAATTGGTACGTACTGGTGGTACTACTGTCATTCAAAAAGTGAACCCTGCAAAGGATCTTTATGGTTTAATAGTCTGGCAAGAAGATTCGAGTGGAGCCTAATTTACAAGGAAATCAACGCACGATTCGTTTGGATACAAGGCCACAGAGCCTTCAACTCCCTCTCCCTGCTTGCTTGTCCAGGCCCAGGCTCTTTCGTTTCTGGTAGCTGGTACTAGCTAGTAGTCCAATACAAGGTAGGTATTGCATGCTGAAGTAGTAGTAGTCTAGACTAGACTAGTTGCAGGTTTGAATTAAATTTGTTTAAACGGTGCCTGCTCCATGCTCTGTGGCCGGATCGGTCAAAAAATACTAGACTGGTGGTACCTGATACTAGTACGGTACCAGTAGTCTACTCTAATAACTGGTACCTGGTAATGCTTCAGAAGCTGAACTACTACGAGGAGACTGCTAGCTAGTACTAGTAGTAGTAAATAAATAATCTCATGCCATGTCGTTGCTTGTGTGTACCTGGTACTTCTTTTGTTCAGAAGATTATAGCTTGATAAAGATGGATTAATAGAATTTAACGCAGGCTAAAAAATAGCTTTGACTGTACAGTTATGAGTTCCGAGAAAAAGTAATGTGTTCTTGTTACAAAAAGGCACTGGATGAAGGATGGATTTTCGTGACAGTGGTTCGAGCCCCCGAGCATATCTTTCCAATACTTTTCAACATTTAATTGGAAGAGCGGCGATGGTTCTGTCGTTCGAGTTGGACCTTAGCCAGGACCGCCGCTTTAAGGGAGAACTCGGTTACGGAGCATCGTCGTTGATACCTCCTCTTGTGGTTCTTGCGTACAGTAGCAGAAAAATAGTTTTCTGGTTGCTTGCATCCGTATCCCAGGCTTTCTGCGTTTTCTGTCGTTGAAACTGATGTTTCAGCTGGCTCTTCTTCGCCATATCCCAGATCGACGGAAGAAGGTACCAATGCGGTTGTATCTTGAGGAACTGCTGCAGCAAAACTTCCGGTTTCTTCGTCCTGCATGACACCGAGAGCTTCTGTTACCAACGACTGGCATCGGCGTACTCTGGCTTCTGAGGTCAGCGCCCTGCATCCAATAATCTGTTCACGGGCCTTACGGATCTCAAGTGTGACATCTCCACCCGAAAAGATATTAGCAACACCATTACTTCCAAAACTGCTTCTGCGAGGGAACTTGATGGTTGCGGATCCCGTGGCGGAGGAACGACGAGCAAAGGGCTTCATTGTGGTGCTGTTGCGAACAGCCAGGGATGGTGTCATGCTAGAAGAAAAAGTCATGTTTGTTTGAGCTTGGTTGGTCGGTTGTGCTGTTGTGGCAAAGATAGAAGAAATAGATGTAATGCAAAGATGTCCTTCAGTCTGGTCAAAATAATATAACTTTTATGACGACGAGTTGATAGTACCTGGTAACATGGTAACTGTTGTAAAGGACGCCAAGACAATAGACAGAAATGCATTGCTGACATGTTCTGGCCTATATTTCCTCGTAGAAAGGTAGGTAGCTTGGACAATGATAAAGTCTCGATGGTCATATGAAACACACTTTCATGATCAGCAATGTCCAATCCACATGAATTCCAGTAGAAAATGCAAAACTCTACGACTGGGTAGCTTTTGTCATTGGTATACCACAAAAATTCAGTAAATTCGGAATCGCTACATTTTTGTCATTTTACTGGAGATGGCCTTTCCAACGGACAGTTTACTTACCACTATATAGTTTTTTTGCGATACTACCCTGGTACATGGTACCCCGGTACCTGGTACCAGGTATCAGTAGATACTGTACTGGTACTCCATAATAGACTCTACATAGTACTAGTAGTACCACTCCTACAGAGTCAAACACTGAACTTAATTGTGATAAATGTTGTCACAATTAAGTTTAGTGTCTTTGTGGCTTTCTCTCCATTGATCCCAGTGTATGAAAGTTTTGCATCCGGATGTCGCGAAATGTTCGAGCACAAATAGCTACTGGTAGTAATCTACTACAGGTACTGCCTAGTAGCGCTACCTGGTAACATAGAGTAGTAGACAAGTAGAATTGGTAGTACCAGCACAGGTAGGAGTAGTCTAGAGTACACCCCCACCTTAGTACTCCTCTACTACCTGGTATAATACTCCGAGTAGTACCAGTTCTAGCTACCCCTGGTAGCTAGTAGCATTATCTAGTAGTAGTAGTAGTAGTAGTAGCAGACATGATAAATACCGTTACTCTACCTGTTGGTACAAAGCTTGGTAGAGTATCCGTCATTATGGTACGTACCATACCAGTAGCTGGCGCCTTTTAACACTGCCACATTACCAGGGAGTGGTAGTAATAAGTAGTACCGTACCTGGTACTCGAGTACCTGCCTGGTACTAGCAAGTACGTACACATAAGAGTTCTGCCCTGTATTGGGCTCACTACTAGGTTTACCACGACAAGATTAGTATTACTAGTCTACTACTAGTAGAAGATAGAGTAGCAGATTTCGATATTTCCCATTAAAAAAGAAATGGAACGTCTAATTCACGGGGATCACAACTATGGCGCCCGCAGGGCGCCAAGGTTACCCGAGGGCATTATTTCGATATTGCCCATAGCTTCAAGCTGAGGAGGAAACTGGCGTAGCCTAATTTTGAAACCATCTCATTGATGACTACAGTGTGTACACTGGTACCAGGTAACAACAAGTGCGCAAAATTGAATCTGCCACCACGTAGCTACTACCTAGTACGAGTAATTGTTACTACCTGGTACTAGAGTAGTACTGTGCCAATATTTTTATGTTCGTTCCTTCACAACAAAAATCGTACCAGTTCAGTACTAGTAGAGTAATGCTAATAGTAGTAGTGGCTTCATGAATCTTCGGGGCAATTCAATCAGAAATAATAGTGCTGACGCTCTGTATTTATGACAACAACTTAAAATAGCTATAATACTAAGGGCATAGCCACGACCTACTACCAGGTAGCTTATCCGTCGCCACAAGGAGTAGTCTGACTGATATTTACTACCCGGAGTACCAGGTAGCTACCCATGCTAACTACTAGTAATCAGGTAGCTAGCCATGCCAACTAATCGTCGGCAGGGAAAGCAGTCATGGCAACGACTTGGACTACTACTACAGTAGTCTAGTAGACAAGGATCCCTCCATTGGCTGCCACTAACTTGCGATAGGAGAGTATGGACGATGTTCAAATCAACAGTACTTTGCTTAGAGACGACCACCACTGCCTGCACTACTCTCTACTAGTACAGTAGGGAGTAGTAGATTTACTAGCTACTACTAGAGCTAGTAGTAGTCTAGCTAGTGGTAACATAAAGTCATCAACGGTAGCTAACCGCTTGCGATGAAGGGTTAAAGGATAGCTTTGAGCTCCAACCCTTTCGCGGCGTGCTAAAACGGACGCATGCGCACATCACGCACAAGGCATCCAAACACAACATCATCATAATCACAAGTTACGCCAGGCTCTATCTATTCTAGTACTTCGTAAAATCGAATATCGAAACTAATACAACTAGCAGGTTCGAAATTGCACCAGCTAGCAGCTAGCAGTGCCCTTCCTGTTAGAGCCAGTCGCAGCCAAACTCCCGTTTCGCGCTATTAGCGTATTACCTATTACAGAAATGGAGAGACTAACAGGTTTTTTCAGTCGTCGCGACGTTATTGCAACACTCACAGTGGTTCCGTTAACCTATTTGTATTGGCAAGATTTGGTAGAGTCTTTGGATGGATCGTATAAAATTGCTGCCTTGATTGTGGTCGCAGCTTGGGTAGGCATCGCAACCGATCTCAATGAACACATGACTGGTCAACCCGAAGGAGGAGCTCATCATCATCACGACTGATTTTGCTGGTTGTACTTTAAGTTTTGATCGTGAATTTCGTGACAAATATTGCAATAAACTCTCATTATATTATGCTATCTCAGCTGCAAACATCAATATTTATCGCAGCAAAAACAAGCATCAGCGTTGTACTACGTTTCGAAACAAGCTTTTCTTGTTGGACAAGAGCTTACTCTATTTTCAATCTTCAATACTCAATACTCAATACTCAATACCATGGATAAATGATCAATGAACGGGTTGAATCACGTCATCTTGGTGTCATTTGAAAAGTCTGAAATGCATTATTATTTCTCCAATCAACACCAGTAGGGATGTTCTTGCGACAAGTGTTTTGTCTTGAATTCATCCGGTAAAAAAGGTCAAGGTTCTCTTTGGATGTATATATCATGAACCAGACTACTTTACCACGGACGAAGGGACCAAAAATGCTTGCGTGATGAATTCAGTCGTCTACGACATTCCCCTTTTTTCACCAAGGCGGCACAGTCGCAACTCCCGACAACAGGGCGTCATTTACACTGTACAACCGGGTGTGTGTTACCAGTCTTGATCATGCCATAGACAGGTGGCAAAAATGTATTTAAACCAAATTTTGACCCACTGACTTGGTCAAGTTTTTAAGTTTGCACCGTATTACCGCGCTCCCAGTTCAATTTCTGTACCATTTGCCTCCTCGCTCGGATAAATCTTCTGGTATGCTGTATATCTCTCGGAGAGACTTCCGCCAAGGTATCTGGATCGAAGATAGACTAAACTTCCCAAAGCAAACAAGGCAAGCAGTATGTAGCGATACCAATGCTCCTCTTCTTCCAAAATCTCTTCTTCTTCTTTTGCCTTCATATTTTCTTCCTTTGTCTCTTCGTAGGCTTCCTGGTCGACGACAGCAGCATCTAAATTTTGAGTTGTTGTAGTTGCGTCCTTGTTCTTCTGTGCTGCCAAAAAATCTTCCTTGCGGGCCAACGTGATGTTGATTTGTTCCTGTACCCGATGAACCAAATAGTCGTCGGTGTTGCCTTCTTCCCGCATCTCTTCCATTTCAACTTGAAGCATTTCGAGTTGTTTATCTATTTTTTCCAAGGTCAATAATTCCTGTAATTGTCGTCTTAGATAATTATAATAATTATAATTATAATGGTCGCCATTCAAAAATGCCTGCCTGTTCTGATGCAGAACATGTCTTGGCTTTTCTGCATGGATCAACTCAGCAGCAAAGAGATTCATAAGCAAACCGACTGAGATAAGCTTCATGTTGGGCTTTTGCAACTCAACTAATAATTGAGAAGAAGGAAATCGAGAGCTACTATCACTATTCACTATTAATAGATACTCTATTCAATACAGCAGCAGTATCGTTTGAGGATTGAAGATCAACAACTGAACGATTGATTATGGTTTTTTTTTGTCAAAGTCAAAACGAGCCAAAAGTGATACCCGGGCGTTTTATTGCGGGAATTAGCAACAAAGGGACGTACGCGGAAAACCGAGCTCCATCGAAACCGTTCCCTATGGATACTACTATTTGATCCCGTACTAGCTACCACTCGTAAGCCTACTAGCCTGAAAATTCTGAATCAACAGCTTCATCTGAACCTTGTCCTTGGCCAGCAAATAATGCATGCTAATTCATGTTTTCACGGCCTCAATAGTCCAGTTAGCATGCGCGCTTGCTTCCACTAGGATAAGTCGTTTCGTCAAAATGATACTTCACCCTTCACACTCAAGTATATCCAACCGGCAAATGTCGTTTTTTCGTGTGTGTTTTTTTTGGAACAGCGGCAATGAGGATATGATGTTGCCAAACGTCGACAGGAATCCTCATATCAGTCGAGTGGAGTATCTCCACTTGCTGGCACCCTTGGAGATTTTGGCACAACGAGGAAATAAAGAAAAGCAAACGTCTCCGCGTTCCATCATGTTGTAAATCAGATAAATCAGATTTTTTGACTTTTTTTTTGTACAGTATGGTGCTGCCTCGGAAAGCCCATGTACACATACCGAAAATCTTTTCCTACGGCTTCTGAAAATACTTAGGTGGTTCTTTGACTGGTATATCCTCCTCGGCTACTTGCCACCACGACCACCGAGGGCACTGTCCATAAAATCATCAAAGTCTTCATCTGGATTGACAAGCATCCAACGAGTCACGTGCTCCACTTTTTTCTTACCGTCAGCCGAAACAAACTCAACATCCCAGTGTCCCTTTTTCCCGTTCTTTGCAGCGCGCAAAATAAATCCCCTTCGGACGTTCACAGCTCCTTTGGTCTGAACCTTACTACCAACATCGAATCCATTCTTGCCACCCACGGCCATCGTAACACTTCGCTTCTTGGCAGGTGGAGGGTCTACGTGTCTCTGGGGGCGACCACGTCGCCTCTTGGAAGGGAGAACTTCAGCATCACCCAGTTCAAAATTATCTTCCTTGTAAATAAGCTCAGACTCCTTTGGCTGGTTGTCCTTCTTCTGTTTCTTGGTTGCCTCTTTCTTGGATTTTGTCGTCGTTTTCTTTGATTTTGCCAGTAGTCTTCGAATCTCTTCCTCTGTCAGCTCCTCTTCGTCCCCGTCTTCCTTGTAGCGAACACGGTAAAAAGGGCTGTCTGCGCTTTGCATTGAAATAATCTCACCTGTGTACATCCCTTGATGGCCAAACTTCTTTTGGAACAAGGTTCCGATTTCTACGATTGCGAAACAGGTTTCGTAAGCAGCGAGCAGTTGATAAGAAATAAGCAACTATGACATGGTACGTACTCAGCTGTCCAACACCCCTTTCATTATCATCATCTCTGGCTCCTCGTCGCCGTCCCGTCCTCGCGAAATAAAGGTCGTCCAATTCCGACGACAGCTTCGCCGCTTTCTGATAGTCGAAACGAAATGGCGGTGGTAACGATGATGTGACACTAGCAGGCTTTTTACCGTTGCTCATTTTGTGAGCTCTGTCGGTCTTGTTGTTGAAGATAGTGCGTTGCTTCTTTTCGCCATCACCGAAATCTCCTGAGGGAGGGATATGTACACACTGGCCACAAAACCAATCCTCCTCCGGGAGCGTCTCCAAGCCAGCACATTTATAATGCATAACGTTAGGGCAATTTTCAGATTCACAGAGCATGAGATCACCACTAAGACCGCAGACTATGCAGTAGACATAACTGTTGTCGCGTGGATCAAACGGGAAAGTTGTGGCAATAAACTCGTCGCTAAGTCGAGCCGGCGCCTCAGCGTATCTTTCAGCCTCTATCAACAGAGCCTTGGCCATATCCAGCTTATTTCTAGATATGCCGAACATATCCAGAGGCGAGATTTTTTTGTCGCCAAAGGTGACTGTGATTGATTTGCCACTGTCGTCGAGTGCAGTAGCTTCCCTGTCGCTCCCTTTCGAGACGCTTTGTATTTGTAAGGAAACGCCACGCTCCCCTGAAGGCGCTTTCGGTACTTTCATCATTGTGCAGAGAAGATCATCTAGGGTTTCACCGTCCTTGAAAGTCTTTAAAAAGTCGAAACTAACGTTAACATGTGATTTCAGAACTAAAAAACAGAGAAACGAAAATTGTAAGATTTAGCAAAAGAATCCATCACCACGGCCGACTCGTTCTTGCGGTATTGTATTTACCTCTGCAAGAGTAGACTCCTTTTCTAGCTGCTTGGCAACGAACGCAAGGCCGATTTTTGATAGAATTTCCGTACAAAGCACGCGTCAAGGCGTTACTATGCCGCAAATCGTGTTTTCCAAAAGAAATGCCCGGGTAACTAATGCCTTTGTCACTGACAGGATTTCCATTAACCAATACCTTCAATGATACAACCAGAGGGACTTCATTTGTCGACGGGTCCCGGTCGGTCGCGTCCAGAAGTGTCGCCAATTGTTCCCTAGCAAATGTTGCTCGGCGATCAGCTTCATTAACAATTTTAGGATCGATCGTCGAGAGGATCTTCTGACTGCTAACATGAAGCGGCGTAACTCCAAAAATCACCCCGAAATGAGCCGGTTGTGAAATACCAACGAGGGCCGCAGCGTAAAGCCTTCGCGTGACTTCTGCATGAGCCTCAAAGGCGCTCTCTTCCGCGCTCAATAGATCGGTTTCCGCGCCCGCAGTCGCGACAGATCCACCGGTAAGAATCAGAGAATCATCGTCAAACTCTTCTTCCGCGACAGAACACTCCGCATGATCAGGGTCGCTCTTGTTCATTGAGCAAAACCAGCGAGAAGGCAATTTATTCTGGTTGTCCTCGCCACGAAGACGACGCCATTTCTTGCATTTATCGCATTGAACCCATACAGCCTCTTGTCGCCCGATTGATCGCAGGGCCGAGATAGGTACGTCGGCAATCAGTACCGCTTCATTTTCCAGAGTATTTTGTTTGTCTATTCGCTTTGTTCCTAATGGCTTCACAGGACCCTCACCGCCATTCAGATTACTCTTTCTCGCTTTCTTTGCGGAAAACCCCAGAACCTCCTTCGAATCATCAAAGGTGATACGGACTTTGATTGAAGCCAACGATTGAGCAGCAGTCATTGGCTTGCCCGCGACAGCTTGAGCCATGGACGTAAGCAGAGTGTCTCTGTCGCTGATAGATAAAGAGTATTTACTGGTTGAAAGGGCCTTCGCCAGCTTCTTCATAGAAATCGAACCCTGTTTTCGTTTTGTTGCAGGTAGCCATGTCAAAAGTTGTGTATTGATAAATGCTTCAGCAAGATCGTTGTGAACGGCCTGACTATGACGATAATAGCCATTTTGAATTCGAAGCAGGACTAATTCAAGGCAAAGGTTGGGCCATGGTGACATGGACTCATGAAGCGTCGTTGCAAACTTACTCTTGCTGTTGGTACTTTCAAGAAATGAAGGTAACCACGGTGGAAGGAATCCGATTGACGCAAGCGATTTCAAAGATGCCACGTCTACTTCAGGAAGCTTCGCACCTCTCGTTCCGAATGATTTCGACGGCACTTCGGCATCCACGGGTCTTAGCAGCTCACCAAAATGCGGGAGCGTTGAATGACCAACTTTGAAGTGAGATGGAATATATCCATTCTTTACCTCTTCTGTTGTCAACTGCCCGTCCAGGCTGTCGGGAGTAGTCCCGTGCAAGCAACGACGCTTGAGAAACTCCAGGTTCTTTGCGATAGCTTCCATTTCGTCGTGATCAAATCCGTGCGGCGCGCCAGCTTCGCCGTCATCCATAGAAAGCGCGTTTCCAAAGTGATCCGACCAAGAAGGGCGAAGAAACGATGCCGAGATTGGTATGCCGCATGTCTTGCAACTCAAAACCTTTGGATCCTCATCATTAGCAATATCGCGCGAAAACATGCACGGCCGCCAGTAAATAGAAAAATTCTTCTCAAATTGGCTTGTTCCTAGAATTTTCACTGTAAGGCATACTAGTGGAGCGTCGGTGGCAAATGTCCCTTCTTCAGATGACTTGCGAATGCGAGGGAACTCGGATCGAAAACTCAAAATCTTAAGGGGTATCCATTTCTTTGTTTCGCCAAAACTTTCGCCTGCTGATTTATTTGGTTCCAATTTTTGTGTCTGGAGCTCGGTGCGCGGTGAGCTATTTAAGAGAAGACACTGATGCTCTGAAAGCGAACCAGAGTGACCTTTCAAGAACTTCGCGTGCATACTTGGAGAGTACAAAACTGAATCCCCTGCTTGCGGCACCCATTGTTCGAAGGCAACAAGGTGGCGTTTCTGTCCGTGCCACCAAGACACATCAGGAACTGTTGTTTGAAGCCAATCACGAAACATAGGACCTTTCCATGGGTTTTTGAAGGCGCCGACGCTGTCCATATTCCGTGATTCAGGAGTCTCGCGCGAAACGTCGTTTTCGCCTAGTAAAGCAGCGATAAACTCCTTCTTGGCTTCTTCATCCTTCAACTTCTCCAACTCTTCACTAACATGTAAAGCTACAGCATCCAAGACGTATCTCTTCGATGCGATCGTTATTTCCTCTGCCGATTTCACAACTGGGGCGTCGGCAGCGTTGTAGATCCTGCAAGTATCGCCGATGGCCTGAATATCAGCAAGGATCGCCTCAATGTTTCTATAGTAGCATGGTGACTCGGGACCAGGTTTCCCACCTCTGCCACCTCTTTGTTTCAGGCGGTTGAGAATACGCTGAAAAGACATTGCGATAGCAACTGCGGAGCTATATTTTGGCGCGACGTCATCTGTGATTTGTTCTTGGAAAGGGAACGTTTCCGGTCGCTCTTGAATGTAAAATTCAATGCTACACTCGAGTTTCAACCTCAGCATGCTGTCAAGAGTTCTGTGAACTCCCGTGTCCAAGAACTCTGTTAGGGATGCCGAAACTTCGCCCTTGGCCTTCAAGTCCCACGGTTGTAGATCAAGTCTTGTTCGGTCCTCAAACCCGGCCTGAACTATCGCTCCCTTCCAAACTGGAAAAGATAACCGCACTAGCGACATTAAAGTGCAGGCATCGTCGTGTGTAGTGTTGTTGCCGGACTTCGATGAACAGTGCTTGTGAAGAAAGTCTTCTAAAAAGTCACAAATAACTAATTTGTCCTGCGGCGAAATCTCACACAGCGGCTCAGCTCCCCCCTCACCATGGAGATCGTTTCCCAAGTCAAAGACTGCATTCTTCTTGTTCTTGAAATTAGACAGCACTCTTGCTACATAGTCCACCTTATCGTCGAGACGAAAGTCTCCGTATCTTTCTGCATCTTCCGGCGTGGCAAGCGACAATAATTTACCTTTTTGATGCAAAGGCTTTCCTGTCACACTTGCCTTGACAGGGGAATGTCCGACCTCGTCACCGACTGCAATTTTATAATATGTTAAATAGATTGAGACAATACATGAGAAGGACAAAAGGACATGGCTACATGTACGTTATGCAAGGCGGTGCTTGCGAGGCCTTAAACGTACCACTAACCAAATGATTTCGGATATACGACCATGCAAAGGGGACTATAAATGGCGAAATCTGCGGTGATGGAAAGGAAATACAGGTGAAAACAGGAGGCAACGGCCAATCCTTTGAATCATCAACAACGGCCCGTCCAGTTTCGTGGTTCCACGAGGGCAAGGTAACGGGTGTAAGAGGCTTCAAAGTCACAGCTAGTCGTAAAATTGGCCTCTTTCTCGGCTTTTTGTTATTGGAAGCAGTAGAAGTAGTACTTGTAGTATTGGCCATTTCTTCTGTGTTGTGGATTTCCGGAGGAAAGACGGCTTGCGTCTTTTCGACACGACAGAGAATGGGAAGCAAGTATTTTCCGTCCGTGGCTTGGTCGATCCATTCGTTGGTCCACCAATTATTCTTTTCAGTTGTAGACGTTTTCTTTTTCCTTCTTTCAGCATATTGTTGTTTGCTTCGTTGTAGCATGGCACGTTCCCAGAGCGGAAGTTGTTGTTCTTGCTGCTGTTGATTGTGGTCATCACTATAACGATCGGGATACTGTTTCAAATATTCAAAATGGCCTGCAGGATAATACAGCACGGTCTCACCAACTTGTGGCACCAATGTCTTGAGACTATTGGAGGCCAAGGATTGAGGACCGTCGTGCTCCAGCCAGGATCGATCCAAGCGATTGGCAAAAGCCTCGCTGATCCAACCTTTGGCTGCAGATAATTCATTCCTTTCGTCGATCGTCGGAGTAGTTGCGGGAGCTGTTTGTTGCCTTGTTTTCCTGGTTGTTGATGAATTCGATTTGCCATGCTCATTCCTTTCTAAAAGGCGCCTGTGGCGTATCAGTGCAAGTTCTATTTGAGACAATTGGGCTCGTTTAGCAGCCTGGGATGTCGAAAATATCGATTCGTGTGGCGTTTGTTGGGATACTTTTTTTCGTCGACCTCGTTTCCTAGTAGGCTCGTTCTTAGGTTCGTCCACGAGGACACCGCGTGGTTGATTCCGTCTGGGAGTGGGTCGATTGTCATTGGGCGTCCGTCCCAGCAGAGCAGTACTCAGCGTTTCAGCCATTTGACCCAGTTCATCAGGAATACTGTGAATGGCTTCTAGTAATTTCAATTTGTTGGCATGCTTAGTTTGCCGAACCGCTTGCTCGGCAAGTCGTTCGGGCAAGGCCATTTTATCATCAAATTCTTGAATTTTAGCTAGAATCTCTGGTTTGCGGGGGTCCAATTCTTGTTGTAAAAATTCTTTGGCTGTCAATCCATCGAAAATCGCCCGTTCCTTCATGTCGGCAGTTGTTTTGGAAGACGCATTTTCCTTGGAAATTTTCTTTTGCCAATACGCTACCTCTTTCTCGGCGTGCTTGATATTTTTCTGTGCTTGTTTCAGGACAAGCTTTTTCTGGCGTCGAATGGACTGAAATTCCTGATAAATTTCGGGTACGGGTCGCTTTTGTTGATGAATTGGACGTTCTTTTTTTGGTTTGGGCTGCTTCGGTTTCTTTTCTTTGGTGCTGTTAGCAGTCACCAGTATGCCAGCTTCACGTAGACTTGGTTCTTTGTATGTTTTTGGCTCTTGCGTCAGGGACCGACGGCTTTTACGTGTGGGCTCGACAGGAAAGCTGGCGCTTTTGCGTTTTTGTTGTGGTTGTCTTTTCTTTTTGGCACCGAGAAAGCCTTCACGCTCCTCGTTCTCTTTGACCAATCCCAATTCTATCAAACGTTCTTGATTGCGTTTGATGCGTTCATTGCGGGCTCTCTGATAGGCAGAGAGTCCATCCTCTCCTGAAGCGTTATTGTTGTCGTCATCGTCCGGATCAGAATTATCATCATCATCATCATCATCATCGTCATCACCATCGTCGTCGTTGTCGTCTTTGTCGTAATCGACACCGCTGCTCGAGTCAGAGTCAGATTGGGAAGATTGGTCGTCATCGGATTCATCATCGTCATCGTCATTGTCATCTTCATTGTGATTGTCATTTTCTTCGTCGTCTTTTTCTTGATTAGCTGGTGCTGCTTCAACCTCCTCCGCATCTTCTCGATTCTCTCTACATGGAGCAGTGTCTGGTAGTTCGTCTTGATCGTTTGCGTCGCTCTCCATGGTTTGTATGTCAATTGTCAATGAGATGTATGAATTTTTAATTCCATTATATTTTGTGCGGAAAGGGTAGATAGACTACGGGTAGACAGACTACTGGTAGATTTATAATCATACTAGTAGCATTGCAGTATTTTGCACCGAAGCGCCAGCCACTCCATCATTCACGAACAATCAGGGACTGCAAAAAATGATGATCCAACTCCGGCAACATCACTCGTTTTCAAATGAAATAATAATATTCTCCTTTTAGGACTCAAGCTAGACTACTACCACCTAGTTCTACTAGACTACTGTACTAGCTCTAATACAAGTTGCAGTTTTCGATGCATACCAAAGTCAGTCACTAGTAGACACAGATAGTAAATGTTACTAGTCAAACAATTCTTCTAGCGCGATTGGTGATCCAAGCATTGCTGTGGCATTATGACCAACACCAGGAATCACGTGAAGGACGTGGGTTTTTTCTCCATACAAGTCTTCGAGATATTTCATGTACTGGACTCCCCTGGCCCGACGGTATGGCCCTTCCAACATGGCGGGACAACGAGTGTCCATGTGATTGCGGTAACATGGCCATTCATCTTCCAAGTACGTTTCCCGTTTCCAACAGTCGGCACTGCATGTTGGCAGTCCATCATTGCAAGTATCGTTCTGTCCTACCATGTACACAACATGACGCTTCTTGTAATGTTTAATGTGATGCTTCCGACCATTTGCTGTCGCATAGAGAACAATGTGTTTTCCATTATCATCAAACGATCCCAATCCGTAGGGCCACTGATCGTATTTAGCATCGTAACAAACAAAGTCTTTGCCGGCGCCGTGTCGCGTCGGAATGGCTAACTGACTTTTGGTAACGTCTTGACAATCTTTGTCGCAGGTACAATTGTCAGAATTACAGGAACAGTCTCCACAGGAATAGCTCCAACGGCGATCATCTAGGTAGGTATAAGACGAAGGATTGGCAACAATAAATTCCACATCAACACTGGGGTCCAAGTCCCAGTGCTCTGCCAGTTGGCTCATGATGGCGTACCGTTGAACCATTTGACCTCCGGCACTGTGTCCCACGTAGGAAATTTTGTCTAGTTTGGGATACAGCGACTTATCCGTAAGTATGCGCAACATATGATCGAGAATTTCAAAGCTCGATATGGTGCGTCTACTGTGAGAGCCAAATCCGTTGCCACAGCACTCCGGATCCGACTCGGCTCCGACACGCCAGTCACCCCAGGGTTTGGTACTGTTCCAAAAGGCGTCCGTAGGAAGCACACCAGCATCGTTCTTGTAGTTAAAGTCTGGCGCAACGATCAAAATGTCCTTGAAGGGACGGTAAGGCTGTTCCAGCATAAGTTTTCGAAACGAACAGAAATAATTGTCGGCATCTCGCATCGCTCCGTGCTGGATGAAGAGTGCCATGGTTTGGTTCCCTCCAGTTCTCAAAAGCTGGTTGGCGTGGTAGGGAAAGGTAGTATCACCAAACAAGTCGAGACGATACACTCGCAAGCAATGTTCATCGTATGTCACGGATGGATCGTCAGAATCGAGCAAAAATTCTTCCAAGAAAGAAGCTTGTGAATTCCCCGGTGACGATTCATCCAAGCGCCGACGACGGCGCGCTCCTGCACCAGTCAGCTTTTCACACGCCTGTTGCCAATCGACGTTGCGACATCGTTTCAATCGTTCCTCCGCTGTTTCCTTCTCATGATGATCATCATCATTATCATTATCTGCTGTCGCCGTCGTCGACGGACCGTCCTTCAGTGATTGCGACAACAACGGCAATGGCAACGACGACAGGATGGAAGCACCAGTTGCTGGCTCGGAATTTCCAGTTGAAAGCGTAGTTATAGTTGCAACGATCAGCACTAGAAGGATAACAGGTGCCAATAAGAAGAATAAGCCACTGCTTTGTTTTGCCGACAGCGATGACAGACCTTCGGAATCACCACCAACTGCAGCTGCAGCAGCATTATCGGCATCCTGAGTTTCGCCAACAGTTGTGTAGCCCTCACGACGACGTGCACGAGCATTCAACCAGAATGCCATTGTGTTTTTGTTTTTGATTTTGTTTACACTAGATCTAATGTAACGACAGCACGTGTGAATGTGTGTCACTGATGAAAAAATAAACAATGAAATCCTTTTTTTGTGCTGTAGAGGCAGCTCAATGATGAGACTGCATGTACAGCAACACAAGATCTTTTCTCAAATCCTTAAACAAAATCCACTCGAGTACAATACGTGTCACAAAAAGTCCCACTAGCTAGTACTGTAGTAGACCTAGTACCAGTACTGTATCGGATTTTGCGTATGATGATATTGACAATCAATGAAGATACTCCGAGAATAAAAAATATCCAAGATACAAGAACGAATCTTTCTTGTGAGTCATGAATCTTTTTGTTACGAGTATGGTACCTGGTACCGTAGTAGATAGGAAGAATGGACAAATAAATAGAAACCTTAACATTCTCGAATACTTTTGAATTTTGAAGGCGTGTAAAGAGGCATTTTCATAGTCTAGTAGTAGGGGTTGTCAAAAGTAGAATGATTATGATTATGATTGTAAAACTCCTATGTAAGTCCAACTCTTCTGCAACAAAATTTCAGCCAATCAGAATCATCCGAAAAATTAAGTATTGGCTGCCCCAGGATTATGAATAAAATGTTAAAAAGGATTATCAAACAAGTTAATAGTTCCAAACCAATGCTGCATCCAACACCCTTATCTTCGCACCAATATCATGGAAGTATAACAACAAGCAAGTACTACTTTGTCTATCGACTAAAGGACTACTTTGAGATGTACTTCTTCCTGTAACTACTATTATTTAATCTACTACTACCTACTACTACCTACTACTACCTACTACTACTACTACTACTACTACTACTACTACTACTACTACTACTACTACTACTACTACTACTACTACTACTACTACTACTACTACTACTACTACTA
>Ga0100391_1000342_pt1 | contig 54960 bp, 38 predicted proteins | sample CryGeymeta201515_FD_81541 | JGI IMG/M metagenome (GOLD analysis project Ga0100391, IMG submission 81541) | Groundwater microbial communities from Crystal Geyser aquifers in Utah, USA - Crystal Geyser metaG 2015-15 | ecosystem: Environmental > Aquatic > Deep subsurface > Groundwater | place: USA...
TGGTTAAAGAAAAAAAAGTACACCTTTTTCACCGTTTAGGGTTAGAATTAGTACACCTTTTTCACTGGTACACCAAAAAAGTACACCCAAGTACACCTTTTTCACTGGCCCCCTACTAGAGTAGTATCACAATCTGAAACAACCACTTTGGTGTCCGGGTGGATGTAATTTATTCAATCAATTCAGGGAGTGCTCTTGGAAAGATTTTTGTATCACAAACGACAACAAGAAACAACAACATCAAACATCAACAACAACAGTTGAAGAGCCTGTTATATTCATTGCATAAGCTGTATATCATAAAGTAATAAAGAGAATGTCATTGAATAGTAGCGAAGCAGCTGAAGAAATTTGGAAGGATGATGACTTCTTATCCTTTGCTGCTGCTGGTGGTGGTGGTGGTGGTGGTGGTGCTGCTGGTGATATTGATGACCAACAAGATGATGAAGACCAAGACGATGACGATGATGCTGTTGCATCTACACCACGGTCCGTAAACGAACAAGTGGAGGAAGAGAAGTTTCGTTGTTATGATAAATCTTTGCCACCTTGGATGAATCATCGAACTGATTTTCGTCGAGTACCTCCATTGGTAGCACTGCACAATGAAATGGTAGCCTTTGCAGCACTCATGTCTCCCATGAAAAAAGTAAGTACGGTATCTCGATGCGACGCGACGGTGCACACACACACACACACACACACACACACACACGTTTCCTTGTTGTTGTTTTGTTGTTGTGCGGTAATCTGGATGCTTCATATACAGGGTAAAATTGATTTTGTTTGACGATGGCTAACAAAAACATGTTCGTTTTTCTTTCATAGGAAATCGACCAACGAAACAAATTAGTGAAGCGATTCGAGTCATTGGCTATCAGAGCATTCGGGGTTGACAAATGTGACGTTGCTGTTTTTGGATCACAAGCTACGGGACTATTTTTACCGTCATCAGATATTGACATTGTAGTGAATGTCAAAGATGAAACCTGTAATGAGGAGACCAAACAGAATGAGAGAGAAGAAGGTCCTGGAAACGAAAACGGGGAATCCGGAGAACCAAGGGAAGACGAAAAAGAAGAAGATAATGACAACGACGAGGCATGGAAAAATATGAGAGACAAATCTCCTCTGGAACAATTAGCCGATACTATTCGAGAAGAGTGGCAAGATGAGATTTCCTATTTGGAAGTGATACCCAATACCAAGGTGCCATTGGTAAAGTTCACTCATGCACCGACCGGACTGTCCGTGGATGTTAGTTTTGTCAAAGAAACGGGTCCACAAGCGGCTGTATTGATGAAGACCTTTATGGAAGCCATGCCACCACTGCGACCACTGATTTTTGTACTCAAGTACTTTCTGGCAGCGCGCGTACTGAACGAACCCTACAGTGGTGGTGTCGGAAGTTATCTGCTGCAGTTGATGATCGTATCCTTTCTACAGCATCGGGAGCGCGACATTGTCAATTTTGGGAAACCGGGACCAAACAATCTGGGATGTCTGTTGTTGGATTTCTTTGACCTTTATGGCTCTCGTTTCAACTATTGTACAACCGGTATTAGTGTCCGCCACGATGGGTCGTATTTTCGCAAGGGAGAACGGAAGGACTTATTCGTTGTACCGGCCCGACCGTTTTCTGTGGCCATGGAAAACCCACTTGATATTAAGACTGATGTCGGTAAGGCCAGTTTTCGAATTCAGATGGTACACAGAGCGTTCTCTGCTGCCTACAAGGTTCTACTGGCGCACGTGTCACATCCCGCGCAACCGACCGCGTCGATATTGGCAACCATTATGCCTCCAACAGAAGAAATGTTTCGTCGCAAAAAGGCCAAAGATATGTGCGAAGGCAAACCGACGAATGGGAATGGTACTCCGCCGCAACGAGAAGAGATGAACTCTCCACAGAAGAAAAAGCGGAGGCTTCGATAAATGCGTTTCACCGTTTGCGTGAGTCGCTTCCTATTTTCTATTGTATACAAAACAGCTGAAAATTCTGTAACTAGTAGCCGTAGTTACCATACAAGCAGACAGCAATGTTTGGTTTTCAAGGGCGCCTCTTTTTTCTTAGGGACTGCAGAAGTCTTCTAATTCAGCTATTCGAACTACTCATTTTCAATATTTGCACGGTTTGAAATTTGAAAGACTGCTAGCTGCTAGCACAATTCATGGCATCACTCAGCTGCGTATGCTCACTCCTGTCAGCACACCAAGGTACCTGGTAATATTGGGACTGAATCCTACAGAAATCGTAGCTGAGCAAATAAATGAGTATTGACAATTGGCATGGAAATTCCCAATTCTTTTTTTTCCCCATGCTGGCTACGTAAACCAAGGGGGAAAAGCATTGATGCTCTAGGTTTCGCGGAAGAATCATCGACGATACAGTACGTATTTTGACGGAGAGAGGTCGCGGTTGCACTTCAGCTTGCCTGCTGTTGGTGAAGTTAGCCAAATGGAATATGCCGGCTTGTCGGAAACCAATGATATTATTATAATTATTTCTTCGTTAAACTTGTGATAATCTTCGGTTTGTCAGCGCATTTTAACAGGTGTCCCGTAACAGGGTAATCCCGTATCCTGGTGATATTTTTCAAATACCCAGTAATAAATAATGAAAATGTCATTGAGCAGGGAGACAGCAATATTGCTGAATCGGCTCATCTTACGCCACATCTGGCCATGATAGGAATAGGACACCGTTTGATTGGTGGTTTGCTTCTAATAAAGATCCAGTCGATGAAGGCAAAATCGCTGACAGCCACCCATCCATCGACAATCAATACATCATGTGGCGATGTGTATCGCTGCCAATGCTGCTTTGGTATCCAATGGGACGGAGCCTAGATTCTAGATAGCTAAAACGTGGTAGTATCTAGATAGCTAAAACGTAGTAGTAGTAGAGTTTATTGTAAGCGTGTAATTTAAGGGGAGAATTGTAGAAGAAAGCAAAGCTGCCGAGACAGGTATAGTTCGACAGGATAGTGTTGCCCTCGAGTATGATAGAGGCTGCAATTGTGAACCTCGTGACGCATTTGCACGCTATGAGCGTGCAAACCATCTAGTTTGCTGGCACGTTCTTGGGAGCCAGCTGTGAACAAAAAGGGATACGAGAGAAGGAGGAAAATTCAAACAAGGCTGGCTGATACACACGTTGGTGATGACGTTCGTCCCAAGGCCATATCCGAATGCTGTACTGCGGCAGCACCTTCAAATACCGATTGATCCGGCACATTGTAAAGGCTTCGGAGACGAGTTTGACACTCGGCCACCAACACTTCTTGACCTTGTGCCACAAACCTTCGCATATCGTGACAGTGTTCTGCGTGATCTTCCATTGCGTTCAAAAGAGCGGCAATGGCGACCGTACTGGATCGTTTTCCGACAAAGTAATAGTCGAGTACGGAGAGCTCGACAAAGTAGCGTGCCATTTCGTAAACTTTGCTGGCCCCGGGCTGATTCTGCGAGAGTTGCATGAAATACGAGAGAAAGGTGTAGGGCGTGGGTGGATGTACGTGCCATTCCAATTGTCGGAGAACATCGTACTCCATGGCTTGCATTTGCTCTTTAGTAAAGGTGCCTCGAGAGAGGTGAGCCATGGTCTCGAGAGAGAGCATGCGAGGTTGATCGAGCTTAACGGAAATGTAGAGGCATGTCATTGCCAGTAATTGAAAGGCATGCTTGGGGATACCTTGCGGGTTGGCTTGTAAGTGACTGGCCAAGTATCGGTCAACAAAGGACATGCAGGCGCTGACAATGTCTCGGGGAAAGTCAAAGTGATCGACCACTGTATTATTATTAAAGAATGGCAGCAATACAAGGAAAAGAAGGTCAATGAAAAGTCCCACTTTTTAAAAGATAAATGTTGAAACGGTATGACTCAAAAGCTGAAGAATCCAGAAGCCACATACAAATCACACAAACTGAACTTCAACGTACCGTGATAAGCCCACTCGCACATGACTTCTCTCCAGTGTTGGTTGAGCATCTTGCTGGAAGACAGGCTCTCTTCAGCTGTTGTTATTGCTGCTGCCTCTCGCTTTTTCTGAATCAACTTCCCCAAGTAATCAGTGGTGAGATAGAACGCCATCTCTTGTCGAAACAGGACGTTCAGACGATCTTGACGTTCATCCACCATGGGTTGTTCGTGTTGTTGAAATTGATGCTGAATACTGCTGCTCATTCTTGTAGAGAAAGGAACGTAGAAGTAGAGGTAGCAGTATCGGTACTAGTAGAAGTAAGGCTGACGAAAAGGACTAGAACAACGCGTTCATACAATCAGAATCTAAGCGAAAAGAAAGAAATGGAGATGATGTAACGAAAACGATGCAGGTACAGAAAAGGCAATGCAATCGTTGACAAATGTTCCTCCTTCTTCTTGGCAAAGCTAACTTGTAACGAAGCTATTGCTTGGGATCAAGCAATGCGTTGTTGCTCAGTTGCGTTGATACTAGTAGAAGGCTTTGTGAAAAAGGAAGGAAAATGAGAGGAGCTGAAATGAGCGAATCTTTTTGTCGATCTACAAATAAATAGCTGTCGATTTTGCACCAGCCCAATTTTCTCCTACGTACGATGCTACAACGCTTTCACTACCGAGCATTGGTTGGTTGCTTGATCAATTTTTATTCTGAATCACGAAGTGATGTTAAAGTGTGTGTTGACTACAGTACTTAAGATTCCTATTGAGATCATTCTTACCTTTCGTTGCTTTTTCTTAGTTAAAGCCCATAAAGCCAGTGCAATATAGCTTGAAATGTATTATTAACATTTAAATACGAGCTACATATTTGCGATAAAATCAACAACATGGGTTTCGCGCCAAATCTTGAAAGGGTTCTCGAATCCTTTCCTAGTCAGGCTCGTTCTCGTTGGATAATATTATCTGTCGTCAGGAGAGAGAAGGTAACGGTCACGTTCTTGATTATGGTTACAGCCGCATTCAATTAATAGGAGTCAAAGTTTTAATTGACATGGAAAGGTATCCAGATAGGTAGTAGCAGGTATCGAAGTAGGGTAGCTACGAGTACCTGCTACTAGCTAGACTAGTCAAAGTGTAGAAACCTACAGCTCTGGTTTAAAAAGAAAGGGGACTTTAAATCAAGAAAAATAGCAAAAGGTGTAATTTTAGTGCTCCGGTCTTAACAAAAAAGAGCGCCCCACAAGTTGGTTGGTTGCAGCTTGAAGACGTCATTGCTAGTGTAACTTCGTCGGTTTCCACTGATCGACGTGGGCCTTTCCATCGAATAGTTTAGCTTGTTCCTGGGTTCATTGCCTCTAGTAGTACGGTACGGTGCGGTGGTACTCTTCAGGCTGCTTGAAATGAGGGAGCCACAAGACCACAATAATGGTACCTGGTACCAGGTACCAGGTATGCATGAACCTCAATTCATGTATGTGCTTCAACGGTTCGGTGAAAATCAAGAATTCAGCATAAGTGGTGTTTCTTTGTTGGATGTGTTTTTGCTCCTCTTGTTCTTTGATTACTAGTAGCTACTACGAGTAGTAGCAGGTACTAGCTACCTGGTACCAACTACTACCATACTGTACTAGTAATAGTATAGTGGTACCAGGTACGCTGCCAACTGGAGAATCAAAAACGTCAGAAGATTTTTGCGTAGTTACGGTACCAGCCAGTCTAACACAAGGATTAAAAGTGGGAGTTTTTGGAAAGAACAACAGCATGTACCGGAAGGTTCTAAAAAGTTATAGTATGTGAACAGAAACGGCTACCAGTTCTTGATAGTAGACAGAGCAGTAGCATTGGTCGGAAGTCCACTTTCAAAACTAAATTTTGCGGGATCCTGAATGAATACGAGCCAATGCATGCGTAAATTTTGAAAAGATACGCTGATTCAAAAAAAGGCTTCAACTATTCACGGAGAGGGCTTAATTTATCCTGCTTATGGAAGCACGTCGCGGCTACACTAGGTGATTTTACCTGAGTTAATAATACCGTACCAGGTAATAATAATAATATAACGGGAGGTGAGCAGCTACCTGGTACCTGGTACTACTCTAGCGCCTGAAAAGAGGAGTCTCCCCACGGCGGCGAGCTAAATAGGAGAAAATCACCAAGTGCACCACAGCGACTCCCCCGACAAGCTAAAGATATGGAGGAGTCTCGAGAGGCTGACAGCTGCCGTCAGCAAGAATGAGATCGTTTTGACATCTACTACTAGTAGGATTACCGGTAGGTTGTACGCAGTGCTGGTAGCATGGATGGGTATATTTCAAGCTGTTTGTGCCAAGATACACATAATATATAAATTTACTCCAAATACTTGAGTATCCAACCAGAGCAAAAGAATTTTCCACGATCTTATTTCGTTCGTCAATTTTATGCAGCTATTTCGTCAGTTCTATGCAGCTATTCTGAGTGCAGAGTACTGTAGCTCGGCTGGCAATGGCCAGATAAAGTGTACTAGTCTACTCTAGCTAGCTGTTGCAGACAAACGTTTCCAATACTACTGGACTACCAGGTTTAGTACTGGAACCTGATCAGTCTACCAGTAGTACGTGGTACTGCAAGTTGGGTGTTGAGTATCCGGTTTTATAGCCTCAACCTTAAGTATTTTCAATAATCATTACTCCGGGTCATAATATTTTTTATTTTCTTTTTTTGGACTCCAAATACTACTACTGTAGTTATTAGCTTTTGTTATAATCACCAGCAGACCAGCACCAGACTACCCGAGTACCGTAAAGAGTACCACTACTCACTAGTAGCACAAGCACAAGTAAGCTTTCCCTATTGAACCTTCGCGGTGTCATAGCGGCAGTTCGCAACAACCAGCTTAAAAGTGAAGTGATCCTGACTGACATCGAAGCTTTGCTAAACAATGATGCAGCACGTCAAAATTGTGTATGCCTCGCGAGCCATGATGGGGTATCTTGTAGTAGCTGTGCTCGTGATGCTATCCAATTCCAAGGCGTCCTTTGCCCTGGTATCATCCCCGGGGCATGCCAGCTTCCGCTTTTTACCTGTACCGGCTCGAGCTCAACAAATTCTTCGTGCAGCCACATCGTCATATTTTACTGAAGAAATATCCCGGGCAACACAACAAATCCCGCCTCAGAAAGCAGCGCAAGACTTGCTGAAACTTGTGCTAAAAACTTATCGATATCCAACCAACGACGATACCGTACAGCAAATGAACGACGGTATAACCAACTTGGCACAAGGTCAGGTATCCTTTGATCCTGCAGAATGTTTAAATGGACCTCTTTACGTTGTTTTGCATCAGCAAGGGCCCAAAATTCCACTGTGGAAAAAGATTGGATTGTTTGATCGAGGTGGCAACAGCAACCTTCAGGGGCAGATATTTGAGCTAAATCCCATGGGTGATTTTAATCTCGTGAATTATGCTGAAGTCTTTGGTAAATGTAAGACTCGCTCGTTCTTTCGTGGGTGTTTTGTGTCTATAGTCTACGGAACAATGTCTACGACTAAAGTGTTTCTCACATATTGTTCCGTTGTTCTGTGTCGTTCCTGATAACAGCGATATTTGTAGAAGCGCGAGGCACAGCCAGGCCAGTTTCAACAAACAAATCAGACAAGCTCATTGAATTGGCAGCAGGAAAACCATCACTTTCGATGTTGGATAATCTGTCCAATCTTCTTTCACCGCTATTGTCAATTAATGATAATGAAATTGGTCAACCATCTTCGTCCAAAAACATGCTCCAGTGCCCCTGTGATATCGAGGCCACCGTTAATGGTGGGGGATTATTTTCATCCAAAGGAGGCAAAGAAGGAGATAAAAAGCTATTACTCGATTTGCCTTTTATACAAGGAAAAGGTCTCGTCCGGATCCTTTATGCCGATCCAAAAATACGAATATTTCTCTCGCCAACCCAAGGTGATGGCGGTTGGGAGGACAAAGGATTGATTGTGGTCCAAGTCCGTCAAGATTTGGTCTTGGAGGAGCTACGGTCTCGATCGATGTCGACTTTTCGATGAATGAATGCTGTCCAGTAATGATCGATGAATTGAGCTCCGCTTCAATTTCATGAAATTTTATTTATTTAAATTTTTAACAGTTTTTGAAAATTGGCAAACCACAACATCACTTATACAATACTCCAGGACCAAGATTACCGCATTATTTTGCGCCTCCGGCTCCAGAAACAGCACTCGTTTTATTTCCGCCTGCCTTCTCTTTTAAAACGACCATTTTCTGACTCAAGCCCCAATCCGACATGGCCCCCGAGGCACCCAAAAAACCCACGGCAAAGATAGGTGTCAGAATGGCAGCTCCTATAGGTCCACCCACGAGCATACCCACTGTTAATCCAATGGCAGCAGACCCACCTGTACCAATGGCAATGAATTTGTTGTTTTTGTTTCTCATATTGCCCTTGACAGCGGCCGTTTTCTTTTTGAATACCATCGCCTCTTCCAGTGCCTCTTGTGACTTTTGGTGAAGTGTATCGGCATTTTCCATGTTGGAAAGTTGTTGCTTCATATTGCTGTGCATAATATCTCGAGCTCGGGCCACTTCGTCCATTAGGGCATCCACTTTGGTTGAATATTTGATACGAGTTTCGGAATCAACCTCTGTCATGAGTATGTAGGCAGCACTTCCCGCTTCGATGGTGCCCCATTTGGCGGAAAGTCCTTGACAACAGGCTTGTAAATTCGTTTTGCGCTTTTCCGGTCGCCACTTGCTTTTCACGTGACCTTTTGCTGTTTCAAAATGCTCATCCAATGCCTCGACGGCAATAAATTTAGGATAGTCTGGAGTTGTGCAAATGATATATATACCTCCTTTGAGACCTTTGATGAACCAATTTCCTAGTGCTGGTTCTTCGTAGTATGTCATGAAGGATTTCTAAAAAGGTAGGGATTGATGAAATTATCGTTGTTATAGCGGAATGGTGGAATGGATAAGTTAATGATGAGCTCTACTTATGCACTACTAGTACCTGAGTCCTGAGTACCGAACGACGCATACGCAGAGACCGAAGCAAATATTGTAAAGCAACGATACTCAGCAATCAAATTATTGTAAAACATCATAGCTTAACTCCGCAAAGCTTACCTCGTCCACACTGGCAAGCTTGTCTTTGACAAAGTTGAGGTAGGCAGCGTCATCTGAGTTTGTGCAAAACGAGGATTCGATTAGGAGTTCTTTCTTTTCGTTAAGTGTAGCGATGGCCACAAAGGGCATCAGAGGTCGTCCATCGTCCATTTTAAATGAATAGGAATATAAGTAAAGCTGTGATGCTGTACTATTGCTTATTCGAGTAATAGAAAGAGAGTTATGATGCTATGATGAAAAAGTAATGACTTCTACAGAAAAACAATCTAGACTAGACTACTACTGTACTGAACTTGCTAGTGCTGTACTACGGTACCCGCAGTCTAATGCGAGTCGTGTTGACGGGCTGGTGTCTTGTGAATCTTGGCAAATTCAGAATCAACGACAGCATGGTACGGTAATGAGGAAACGAGCATAGTAGTATTGTGTTAGCTAGTAATCTACTAGTAACTCTACTAGTAACTAGTAGAGCCGCGGAAATAGATACCTGGAAGATAATTGATAGTATTAAAGAGAAAGCATCACGACGGTTGTATGACAGTGCACACCGCCAGGTTTTGCTGTGCATATTATGTTAGTGTTGTTTGGAGAGACAGCAAGGCCGGCGGGAGTTTTATTCGTTTTTCTTGAATAAGAATGAAAGAACAACATTTTTTATGCTTCAAACTTTATCAAGACAAAGTCGTGGTATTCGTCTCCTTCCATATTGTCATCATCGTCATCCATGGTGCTATCGGTTCCGAGCGATTTGTCCAAAGCCTTGATGAGCTCGGGTTCCTTGTTTCCTTGAACCTTGTACAAAACAGCTGTGAAATCAACGGGAAGTCCGTATCGTAGTACACTTTCCACAAAAACTCGAATGACCTTAATGTGCATCCATGCTACGTATGCATCGCCGTAGTGAGTCTTGCACCAACGCATCAGAGCACTCTTCATACCATCCACTTCTACTTGAAGTTGTTCCAACATATTTTCGCTCCTGGACGCCTTGGTGGGGTCCCAGGTAAAGTCTGTTCGGACAACAAAGCGCTTGTCCTTGCAAGCCTTGACGAATTCCGGTTCAAAATCAATCTTGTTTCCCTGCTGGAATTCGTCATTCTCGTAATATCCGGCTTCGTACTGGCTCTTGAGAATGGTAACAGTGTACAAGATGCTGTCCTTATCGGCAAAGATTTGTTTCAAGGATCCCGGAACGACAGGCGATCCTTTGACCTTGTGACGATCGACCTTGGCACCGTAATTGACGGCTTGCCCCAGCTTGCTAGGGTCGCGGCTCCAATCAGGACCACCGTATCCGACCAAATCGCTTCCAATGTTGTAAATGGTCGATTCAAAATTCTCCTTCATGGATTTGGCAATGGCCACAAAGCACGTCTTGAGGTATTCAGTGTCGTGGACTTCAACGCGTGCCATAATGTCGTCAGTGAGAGTGTCGTTGAGATCGGCCACCATCAAGTTGCCACCCTTTTTTCTCTGAGCCTCCTGAAGGGAGGCCTGCTTATCTCCGTAGCTTTGCGTCAGCTGTTTGAGCTCGGCTTCGACGGCCACGGCTCCACTGGTAATGAGACTGACGAGATCTTTGAGGGGTCGTCGATTGGGATATTTGGCCGAATCCCAGGCAAACTGTTGAATGTAGCGAGGAGCGGGAACACCACCAACGCTCAAATCTGCCTTGCTCCGGTCGGACAGTTCCATGGCTGCTTTTTCAATTTTTCGAACGATACCTTCCACAATTTGGTCCGTCTTGACCAATTCATCACTGAGAGTCATGAGAGTATCCAATGTTCCAACTGTCAAGGACGGGACTTCCAATTTGAACATTTCTGCAAGTTTTGGGGTTTTGGATTTTGCATGGCGGAGGGTTTTGGGTCCATTCGGTACGTTTGATGTGGATCGATTCATTGATTCAGTTGCATATGTGCATGAAAGATTGCGGGGCGGGATAAAACATAAAACGATTAGATACAATAGTGAGTACACGAAGAAGGTCAGAAAATGAGGACAGGAAGTTTACATCCAAAATTAAGAGAAGGTCAAATAAGAGATGGAGCAGCAGGGGATAGGAAATCGTGGAAATTTTGGTCAAGCTTGAAAAGAACAGTGTGCAGTACAGGTACTTCTTTTCCAAATGCTTCGCAGTTTCCTCTGCAAATCCACTTTACAACACCGACACAGACTGCATGGTGTGAAGACAAGTCTTCTGTGAAAAGGGCTAAATGCTTCGATTCTCTCTCTCTCTCTTTCAGAGACACCCCCACTATAGTACTCGCATCGCACTTTCCACAGTTGAAAGTCAAAAACACAGCCTAATATTCAAGATTCAAGAATATCCCTTGCTATCCCAAATCCCACATCGAATAAATGCTGCTTCATCACTCCATAACTTCTTCTTCTTCTTTCATCCACTTGTTTTCGACTGATATAGTACTAGCAGTACCTAACAAACAGCAACAGGAACAACCAGAAGGAGATTCGAAACATACCTGCAAAAGGTCGCTCCGGACAAGCACCAGCAGATTGTAGTTTGCGGTAGGCTTGTTCCGGTGCTCCACCACTATTAGAGATCGATGCAATCAAGTAGGTTGCCATGGTTGTGTGTGTGTGTGTGTGTGTATGTTGATAATACTATTGTTATAGTATGTTACTCTGGTAATCTATTAACTACGAGTAGCAGGCAATCAATGTATCAATCGAAATACTCTCTAGCTAGCAGATCTTCGCAAAAATCCGTATGAAACACACACGCCATGGAGCGCAGTAGACTAGTCTAGATACTAGCTAGTAGACTAATACAGTACTAGCTAGTGCACCTTTCCGTTTTAGCCCTACACCCTCGCACTTTTACTACCACTAGACTAATCTACTCGTCTGCCTTTCTCTCTGTCTTTAACGAACACAAAGAGGTAGCAGAGACTCTCCAAACGAGTCAGACAGTCAACTGACAGGCGCTACAAATCCTTAACTAAACAAACGCATGTTTACATGAGGCGTTTTTCAGCGAATAGCGCTATCCTTAATAACAGCATCGATTTCTAGTACTCTCTCTGTCCGGAATTTAGTTAAAAATAGATAGGAGAGGTAGACTGACTACTCTGTAGATAGACCATAAAAAAAAACTAGAACATCGAATTGACGGGGATCACAACTATGGCGCCCGCAGGGCGCTAAGGTTACCCGAGAGCTAGCTAGGAGTAGTAACAGCATGATGTTGTACCACCAGTAGATAGCTTGCCATTAAAAGATGTCGTAATTTTTTGGAGTAAGCACTTTACGGTAACTACTCTCGTAGCTTGGTGGATTGATTGCAACTTAGTAGTCATGATTTGTAACCGCTTTAAGGATCTTCAAATTCTAATAAAGTCACATGTTTGTTGTCGTCGTAGCCCAGAACGGGAGCTGCGTTCAAGGTGCATTCTCCTGATGATTTTTGACAGCAACTAGAACAACATCCATAAGGACACTCCAATGTTGCTATTACAGTGCTGTTGCTGCTGCTGTCACTTTCTGGTTCCGGTGTACAATCGGCAATCACATCTACAGTGTGAGCCAATGGAAAATGATCGGCCCAAGTACTGCTAGTGTCATTGAGACCACCACCCCCAACACCACAAAACTCTGCCGGAACAACACCAACAAAATCATTTCCTTCCAAATGCAATGCCTGGATATGAATCAATTGTCCCAGTTCCGTAGGTAAAGAACCATTCAGGGCATTGTTTTGCAAATAAACGTCTTGCAACTTGCTCATTGATCCAATATCTGTTGCTACTGTACCTGTAAAACTGTTGTTTTGTACATCTAAAACAACAAGATTGGTCAAACTGTACAATTCGATAGGTAGACTGCCACTTAACAATTGCAAATTAGCCAAATTCAATCGTCGCAATGAATTTGCCAAATTAGCAATTTCGATTGGAATAGTACCCGTCATGGCACGATTGTTCGATACATCCAATTCCCGCAATGCCGTGGATGTTGTAAACAAAGCACGAGGAAGACGTCCTTCCAGTTTGTTTCTATCCAGTCGCAGTCGATCCAGATTAGAGAATTGGGAAAATACAGTTTCAGGAAGAGTTCCTGTCAACTGATTGTCTTGCAAAAATAATTGACGAAGGTTCTCATAACGTCGTCCGAGCATTGATGATGATGATGATGCTGTTGGCGACAGTGTACCTGTAATATTGTTGCCGGCTAGATTCAGTATCCGTAAGTTGCTGTTCTGTGGTGGTAATGCTTCATCTTCGTCTTGTCCTTCCATCGTTGCAGTTTCAAACAGGTCCAATGGACCGTCAAACCGATTGTATTGCAAATCCAAGCGTTCGACAAGTTGTAGCAAATTCGTTGGGATGAGTCCTGTTAAACCATCATTGTATGGCAATGACAAAACTCGCAGAGACGTTACTATTAGAGCTAGTTCTTCTACCAATTTACCTTGCAATCCATAATCACCCAAATCTATAGAAATAATCATCTCATCTGATTCGTTGCACGTAATTCCAGCCCATTCACATTCGGACGCTTGACTCAACCACCGCCATGAATTAGGATGCGCTACATATGTCCGTGGATTCCAACCCACCAATTCTTGATGCGTGCACTTTTCTCCCTCTTGCTGTTGTGTTGCTGTGTTGATATCAGTTGGAGCACCACATTGTTTCCAGGTAGTACTCGAAATGGAATCCTTGTGATTGTTGATATTATTCTTGATCACAACGGACGATGATTGTGATGTTGCAAAGTAAAATGTAGCCATAATGTACCTCTGTTGTATCCGTCGTTCTTGTTGTTGGTTGTTGGTTTCATTGGTACCAGTATATGGTTGATCAAGTGTGAGTTGTAACGGATCTTGGTAGAGTAACCAATACAATGCTCGATAGTAGGGGGATGACCAATCCGGTAGCAACTTGCTAGTACTGTTGCTGGTGTTGTTGTTGCTCCAAATGTTCTGAATGACGTTTTGCAGTCCCAATTCTTGACGATAGGCTAAATCTGGTGACGGTGGAGCAAATGAATTCTTTTGTAATGTTGTAGTAGTGGTGGTAGCAGTAGTCGTACCATTGTTTCCTTGTGTTTGCCACAACACAATCATTATGGTTCCAAATCCCAAAGTTACCAATCCCATCACTAACAAGAGTATAGTTCTGCACGAACTATTCTTGATTGATCTGGATGATCTAAAAACGTTGCAGTAGTAGTAGTAGTAGTAGTTGTATTTCGACTTGTTGTTGTTGTCGTTGTTGTCTTCTTCTGTTGCTGTTGCTGTCGGAACTCCTACAATATAGGCATGAACTGGTGTTTCTGGTTGTTGTGGTACGTATGCCTCACGTCCTTCGTCTACGTTGTTGTCGTCATTTGGAACGACCAAAACAGCAGGAGCAATCATGGCTTCTTCTTCGTTTTCTTCTTCTCCTCCTCCTCCTCCTCCTCGTACTTCTTGTTGTTCGACGTCGAGGTTATTATTTCGAGATGATGATGATAATGATAATGAACCGTTCGAATAGGTTATTGTTGTTGCTGTTGTTGCACAACGGGAAGACGAAAGACCCAATTCTTCATCTTCGTCCTCTTCTCCGCTGTTTGTACTGTTTTGTCGTCGAGTGTTTTGAGACGTTCTTGTCATCATTGTCGTGGCACGACGTCTAGTAGTAAAAGTCGTAGAGTTCGTCGTGGAAGTTCTCAAACTGGCTGTAGCTGTAGCAGTCGAAGCAGAGTCTGCTCTGGAACAAGATGCATTCATATGATTGTGATTGTGATTGTTGTTGTTGTTGTTGTTGTTGTTGTCGTTATCATCATCATCATCGTCGTCGTCATCATTGTCATCATCACTCAATTCTACACCACTCAAATCATCGGGACGTAACAACAATAAAGCACCACGAGTTTCGTTGTCCCATTCCAACGTCGATCGTCGTTCACACCGTCCACCTGGTGCTGCCTGGTAGGCACCTGGCATGATAATCTCACCAGCATCATTTTCAACTGCTGGTTTACTAAATCGTGGCATACTAATTGTAATACTAGTATGTGTACTTTTTGAACGAATGCTTGTAGTTGTTCGTGTTTTGTGTTGTGTCGCTAAAAGAAAAAAACCACGTTTGCTTGCTGGCCACTCTACAGTACTAGAGTATGTAGTGTGTTCAATACCAGCAGTAATAATAATAAAATACTTTTGATGTAGTCGTCGACTTATATTATGATAATAATAGAGTAAACAAGAAGTAGTGACCAATTATTACTACTACTAGCTACTGTAGTACTTGCTGCTGGGAGAGATGTTCTTCAGAAACAAGGGTCACATTCACAATGAATAATTTTTGCTGGTTTGGTTGGATCAGTTTTCGTACCTCTAGCTAGTACTAGCTATCTACTGCTACTACGAGCTAGTAGTAGCTACTCTAGCTAGTTGAGTACCAATACCAGACCTGCCTACCACTACTACTACTACTAGCTAGTAGAGGGTATTATTAGTATAATGATTAGTAGTAGTATCAACTCTACTACTAGTACTTGCCGGTTTTGCTACAAATCCAAGGCCGTCCAGGCACGAATGAATTGGCCAATCATGTCGACTATTTTTTCTCTCCTCGACAAATTTATTTAATGGAAACAGTCCTGCCAAAAAATAAGAATGCGTGTACGAAACCAGACCTTAAACGTACACCCAGGCATAGTGCATTTGTTGGGAAAAGAAGTAGTACCTGGTAGAACGCTGGAGCCCTTCGATATTGGAAGAAACGAGGATAGTAGGTAGGCTAAGATACACAGAGACGGGCGAAAGAGGAAGCGGACCTCTCAGCTGGATGGATCGTTAGTATAATGAACATCTCTTTTTTATTTATTGCCACTTGTATAGCCGTAGCAAACATATTCATTTGTAGTGCAAACGAAAACACCAGGAACAGCTACGTACTCTATCCGCGACGAAGAAGGATCCACCCCGTCTCTTATTCTCTTCAGAGCAAAAAGTAGTGTTGTTCGAAAAGCACACAATCTATGAACGTTGCTGATTGTTGAACGCGCATGATGAAGGTTACTACGGTATTCAAATTCCAGCTTTAAAATCAAGTAGCAAAGAAAAGATTGTAGTCCTCAACAAGAATCTACAATTTTTTAATTATTAAGATGCTGCACTTTTTTTGCTGTTGCTATCCAATTCCTCCCATCCTATCATGACGGTTTTAATAGTTTCAAACGAATCAGGAATCCCCTGCAATGATTGACAATTGCTAATATCCAACCATTCCAGACTAGGTAAATTTGCCAGTGTCGAAGGGAGTTCTACCAATTTTTTGCAAGCCGATAAATCCAATAGTCTCAGGTGAGCCAAAGATCCAACCGACGATGGAATGCTTGTGAGATTTTTGCAGGCTCTCAAATCCAACAATGCTAAGCGTTTGCAATTTCCAATAGCATCCGGAAGCCGCGTTATACCCTTGCATTTGGTTAAAATAAGATCTTCCAAGCTCGACCATTGGTGCAGATTAGTAGGAAGTTCTTTCAGTGCCACACATTTGGACAGAGAAAGTTCCACAAGGGCTCTGCAATTTAACATTGATTCGGGTAGTTCCACCACACACTTGCATTCTCTCATATTTAAAACCTTTAATTGTTGTAGATTTCCAATCGTATCTGGCAAACATTTCAGTGCCTTGCACTTGTCCAGGATCAAGTACTCCAGCGTAGAAAGTTGTCCAAGTGTCTCGGGAAGGTATTCCAGTACTTTGTTACCCGTTCCGACGTGTCCACCCAAACTAAGTCGTTTCAAGTTTTGGAGATTGCCAATGGAATCTGGAAGTTCTTTCAATTGTGAACAATCCATCATATCGAGTACTTCCAGGCGTTTCAAGTTACCAATATTGGTCGGTAATGTTTCTAATCGTTCACATCGTGTCAATACAAGTTCTTGGAGGTTCAATAACTGACACACAGAAGGATGGAGCTTGGTAAGGTAGCGACTCTTGTTAAGGTCAAGAGTGATGAGCGAGTGACGTAATGCACTACCATTCGTTTCGTCTTCTTCGCCTTCTCCTTCATTCATCGTGATGGATGGCATCAGCTTCCATCGTTCTACATCTCGACAATCTCGTGTGCTGATAGCAATAATAATATCGTCAGTGTCATTGCTACTACTACTACTACTCTTTGTCACTTTGCTGTTGTTCGTACGCGTGATCGTACATCCGTTCATCAAATCATTGGTTTTTGAGAAACTCATGATGATGATGATGATGATGATGAAATAGAAGTACTACAAGTCTAGACTACTACTAGTTGTAGCTACGCAGTAGAAATACTAGTAGTTATTATGAAAGATTTAATTGTTGTGAACACAACCAACATGATGCTACTACAGTACCAAGGCACTAAGGACAGTCTGTCGACTACCTGGTACCAGGTACTCGTTTGCAGTGCGATGATTATTATGGATGTTTTGGCACGATCGCGCGCCGTCGTGGGAGATGAATGGATCTTTTTAGCTTCACAGGAGAAACATCCGCATCATCATAACCACCAGCCATCCTGGTAGTAGACCCTACTAGTCAATCACCATCATCATCTTGTACGTGAAAAACATCGTACTTGATTTAACTCTAACGCTAAGAGCCTTCAGAAGATCAGTGCGCTAATTTTTTATTACCTGGTAGTAAATGTACTGCGATTTGGTTTGCGAGACCTTTTCTTTGAAGGGGCAGCTGCAATCTCTCTTCCGACTGTACTCACGCGAAAGGATGCGTAGACAGGACGATGATCCGAATGCATCGATTCTGGTACGGACGCATATTCCAAAACGCGAGTTCCATCTGGTTTGAAAACGACGCGATCGGTCCAGGCTGGTATCCGCTGTTTGTGGGAGGTATCATAGTCGTCGGTGTCCTTGTCGAACTTGAAGGTAGGCAAAAACGTAATTTTTCCTTCGGTCAATCCTGCGAATGCATTTCCTTCGGCCATGGTAGCGAGCAGCTGGTCGTGCAGTAACAGATTATCTCGATACGATGATTGTTCTGTCACCGACGTGGACATCTTCATTTGGACCACGGCATGTTCAACTTCTTCCCGGGGCAAATCGACACGATAATTCAAATCCCCGCAAAAGAAAATGCGATCCATGGAATCCAAAAGATATGATCCACTGTCACTGTTCGATGCGATAGCGTCACTGTGGAAAGTTCCGTCATCATCCATAGTAGCAGCAGGATTAGGTGGCAGAAACCGCGGAGGTGCCTTTGCTTCCAACTCTTGAACAATTCGCCAATAATCTGCATCCCGTGCTTCCGAATTCTTCACGTGAGCTGCCATGTGGGACGTAATAAAAAGCATGCGCAACGATTTTGCTGTCTTCTTCTTTGCAACTTGTTCTGTGTCACCATCCGTGGTCGGTTTCGAGGCTTTCACTTGGACATAGGCTCCAATAGCTCCCTTGTTGTGGAACACATTACCGATTCCGCAAGTGACATCGGCAATAGAGACGTGTTCCACCTTGTGAAGGAATGACCGCTTGCAAAAGAGACCAAATTGTATTCCTCCCAGCATGTGAATCCCCAAGGGAACATACTTCTTGCCCAGCATTTTAATCATGAGTCGCCGAAATTCGACGGAACGATGCCCCTCAGTTCGTCTGGGCTTGATATTTTCACACTCTTGGCCCGAAATGAGTACTAAATCACTCTGTCGAAATCGGCGAAAGAATTCAGCCTCTTCCTCCGCCGGAGAGCATTCTGCAAGGTTCCATGTAACCACCGAAACCTTTACATCGCTTTCACTTTCTTGGGGTTGCAACAGTTCCTCAATAGTCTTCTTCTTGACAAAAGCAGGTGCCTTAAAATTCTTGGAGGACACGTCCTCTCGGACGGGCATTATGGGAGGAAGATCAGTCTTTGGTAAATCCGTCGATTCTGGAAGTATCGTGTCAAATGCAACCGTCGTGCTTTTGTCAGGTATAATATTGCTCGTTTGGCTCTCACTGCTATCAATGGACCCCCCGTTGAATCCAAGGCTGTATGAATCAGAAGGTGGTGTTGAAGCTTCCGTGCCCTTGCTTAAGACATCATCATCATCATCGTCGTCGTCGTCATCATCATCATCTTGGCTATCAGAATCAACGGTCTCTTTTGCTGTTTGATTTTTATATGATTTTTCAGTCAAAGACTCCTCCAAAGTCGGCTCAATATCCTTGTCTCTAGGCAAGCCGCTAATTTCCTCAAAAACATCGTCAGCTGCGTTCAGAGCCTCAGAATTGCTGTCCTCGCGATGTTCTGAATCGGTCGTTACCCCAGCCGAACCATTGATAGTAGTCGATGCGTCACTAACTATATTTATGCCATCGGCGTCTGTGATTTCATCAGTGGCAGTAGATGTCTTGTTGGAATTGCCCGGAATAGCCACATCGTTATTGTCGTCGTGTACATTATCCAAATGAACGTACATTTCTTTGCTGTCAACATGAACAGTAACATCCACTTCATCCACATGCATGGCTACTTCTATTTGGTCATTATCTTCGTCATTTTCTTTCTCCTTTTCAAATTCTGTCATGCGTTCTTTCACCAACGTCGAGGTGCTGCTATTAAAAAAATGTTGATCGACTTGTTTTTCTTGGTTTTCAAAATCCTCTGTCGCGTCTTCATCGTCGTCTACCTTTTCCTCGACTGTGGTTGGTGTGTTTGTAGCGTTGGTATCCTCGACAGTGGCAGTGGTAGTAGCACTGGTTATCGAGGTATTGCTTTTCTTTTTTTCATCCTCTGGTTCTTCTCTCATAATATTATCAGTTATGACTTGTGTATTGTTCATCACTGCCCCTTCGTCTTTTTTGGCCATGTCAATTTCACTTGGACGAGAAGAAGAAGATTCCTGGCCTGCATCGCCGTACAAATCAGATTCCAACGTAGCAGGTTGCTTTTTTGTTGGTGTTGTTGTCGTCGTCAGAGTTTCGGATAACTCTTTCGTCGACTCTTGTTCATCATGGTCACCTGGTTGTTGTGTTACAATTCTTTCTTTGGCATGTTTTTCTTCGGCAGCGTCTTCGTCATCATTATCATCATCATTCTTGTTGCCGTCTTGTTGTTGTTGGTGTTGTTGTTGTTGTTGTTGTTGTTCGATCATAGGTTCTTCTGTATTCTCGACACCAAAAACAATGCTTTTGATTTCTTCTAGATGATTTCGAAGCATCGAGGTCATCGTTACCGTCTCAGTAATAGTAGTAGTAGTAGTATCGATAGCAGTATCATTCTCAAAAATTATTTCTTCGTCTTTTTCTATAGAACTGACAGTAACAGATAATAAATTCATTTCTTTTTCTGTTTCAGCAATCTTCGTTTCCTTCATTTCACTACTATCATCCTGTGGTGACTTTATTTGTGCAGGAAGAGTTTGTAGATGAGGAGACATAACGTTTTCCGACGATACAGTAGTAAGCTCTGGAGTAATCATACGAGCATCTTTTGTAGTACGATGCTTCACTTTGGTTTTTAATGTCTTTTGTTTTCGTTTGCCTTTCGTTAGTATTGTTGGATGGAGTGCTAAATGTTGTTGTTTCTTCTTGTGCTTTTTCGTTTTATTCTTGGTCTTACTGCTCTTCTTTTTGATAAGTGGTTCTTGTAAGAATGTCGTTGGTTTGTTTTGGGAACCAATGGTAGAAGTGATATTTTCTTTTACGTCAAAGTTATTGTCGTCGAAAGGAATCCGTTTACGTTGTTTTCGTTTACTTTTACTTTTACGTCTTGCAGTTCCTTTGATGCCTTTGTGACGTTTCTTGTCACGATCCTGATAATGTCTCTGCTGTGGTTCGGAAGAGGAACTACGTGCTGCTGCTGTTGTTGTGGTGGTGGGTCTCGTATCCCGTCGGTACCAAGGAGAAAACGAAGAAGAAGGAGACACCTCTGCCTCTCTTGTATTCACAGTGTTTCTTCCTTCTTCAAATAAATCATGATTGTGGGAAGGTAATGATCTCTTTTTAGTGTGTCTTCTGGTAGAAGGTGCAGTAGAATTCGAATTCCGTCGTTTAGATTTTGTCATTTTGGACTTGGACGTTTCTGGTTGTTGACTGTTGTCTATTAGATGACTGTTTGATAGATCTTTGTTCCTTGACGAATTTCGTTTGGTACTACCATGCCGTCGCTGTCTCTTGGATTTCGAAAGGGTCGAAGACGAAGACGAAGAAGATTTTGACTTGCTCTTACTTCGTTTCTTTTTCTCGTGTATATTCTGTTGATTGTGTTGGCTGTTACTATCCTGCTGATCACCTCCTCTTATCCTGTTCAGTATTGGGGATAGTGTTGGATCATCATCATCATCATTATTCCTGCCAACCCAATTAAAAGGCATTGTTTTCTGTGGCGAAAATGTTGCTGTTTTTGGAGTATTGATTCTATATTTGAAAGATTCGACGAGAGTAGTCCATTGTGCACCCAATAGCAGCAGCAGCTCTAGCAGCAGTATCAGTATCAGTAGTTGTGTCGAAGCCAGTGAAAATGTTCGACATTTTTTATTCTTGTTGGTAATCATCATGCTTTCCATTTTGTTCCACCCGACAAAGAAAGAAAAATAATAATAATAGTGAAAGGAATATTGATAACAATGAAAATGTTCATCCAAGCATGAAAGGTTTCATCATTTACCAGTACTAATACTACAGTAGCTAACATTGAAGGCGCCGCCATTGGCGTTTGGCATCATCACAGCAGCAGCCAGCACAGCTTACATTCCTCTGGTGATGAGACATCCCATCAATCTTTTTCTCCACGTGGAACCATCATTTGCTTTATCACGCAGCTCTTGGATCCGATAAATCCACCCGGGGCTAGTTTATCCCTGGATCTTTTTTCGTGCAACTCTCGTTTTGCCGTTTTGCTCACATGAAGAAAAATAAATTCAGTAACTGCAATACTAGCTAGACTAGACTAGAATAAACACTAGACTAGTAGTTTACACTAGGTGTGAAGGGTGATCCTTCCCGTGTTTCGACACTCGTTGTGAAACAACCTTGTATGGGTATGGGAGAATTTTAGGAAGAAGATCTTACCACAACAAGTTGGATATGGAGCGTTCTTCTTATCACAATTTGTGTATGCATGCTTGTTGGGAATTGTACGGAGCCAATCAATGATTCGGAATACTTACCTCAGAGTGGTGCTACGTACGATTCGACAATTACACGACCACATTCAGCAACACATGAGCAACATCAGCAACAGCAACAGCAACAACAGCACAAATATTCATTTACAACCTGGGAACGAGATGAAGGAAATGGAAAGTGTCCCTCTTGTACCATTTCCGAACATCACAATATGACAACGCAACAAGTTCACGTGGACATTCAAGTGAAGCACGATGGGGTTGGTTTGGACTATACGTCCTACTACTCAGTAGCTACTAGCTAGCTAGCTAGCTAGCTAGCTAGCTAGCTAGCTAGTAGGGTAGCATTGTAAGAGAATTCTTCGGAGTAGACTAGTAGTACTACTAGTAGTAGTAGTTCCGTACATTCAACATTTTGGAAGAGTTCGCAGAAGTCAGTAGTGTGGATACAAGAGGGGGGCGTCATCCTTCCTGTTCCGGCTAGCTACTAGCTAGGGTTCGGTTTATTTCCTTTTACCTCACTTTTTGCTGATGTAGGCAGAGCTGACATCACTTTTTCTCGGAATAAAAAAAATGTACCGTCAATTATTGTTTTTCCATACCAGGTAAACCTCATCAGAACAAATCGATTTACAAGTGTGTTGTTCATTTTATTATTATTACTGTATTATTTTGGACAGCATTGAAATAAGATGAAGATTATTCTGTTTGTATTATTAGCCTTATTTTCGGCGCCTGGCAATGCCTCTTTTATTCCCCCGGCATCCCGTTCCTGTATGACCTTCAAACCTGCCTTTGTTCTGAACATGGCTGACGATAAAGTTGTTACAGTCAATGCGGCCAAAGAGGAAGGAAGCAAACTGGCCGAAAGAGCAGCGACGGAGGTGGATCCGAAGGTTACCATTGCCAACGTTAAGAAAGAAAGTCACCTAGAAAATGCAGGGGGCGTGGATCTCAACGCCGAAGAAAAGATGGCCGTTGCCAGAGCCAATGGCATCAAACCTACCGAAGCATCAGATAAGCTACCAGGAGGAGATGAAAAGCTGGTAGCCAAAGTGACCAGCAAACCGGACATAATAAAGCCAGTCGAAAAATCATCTATGGATGCCCACGAAAATTTGGTTCCCAAAGCAGATAGCAAAGCAGATGCGCCGAAAGCAACATCCGACAAAACTGCTACAGAAGCAGCGTCCAGAACCGACGAATCGTCGGTCGTTAAAACCGATGCCACAAAGACGGATGTAAAGCCCGCTGATGAGAAAATAATGGCAAGACGGGAGGCTCCTGAAGCTAATGTTAAACCCTATGAAACTCCCGAATCGGACGAAAACCTACTGGCGAAGACGACCCCGAAAGAGCCGGATGCTCAATTCTCGGATGGTCCCAAGCCTGCAGCAGAACATCCCGTAGCTGACACTGCCAAGCCTAGTTTAAAACCAGATGCTTCGAAAATTGAGGAACGATTACGAACCAAGACAGATGCTCCAAAGCCAGATGTCAAACAAGAAACTCCCAAGGTAGAAGAAAAGGTAGTAGCAAAGGCTGAGATACCAAAGCCAACGAATGATGTTAAATCAGAAGGACCCACGGTGGACGACTTGCAGCTTAACGTTGAGGCTGAATCAGGTCCTGCCGCCAAGAATGCTGTGGCACAGGCTAGCATCGACCCATTGCAAGTACATGAGAATACCGAACAGGTTACCACCCAAGCGAAAGAGGTGGGTCTACCTTCAATCAACACCATGATGGGAAATTCCGATACTGTTTCAAAAGAAATTTTGGATGCTCTCAAAGCCGTTGACCGCATCAGAACCAACATTGCGAGTGCGAAGGTGGACATGGAATCGGGAACTCTGGCAAAAGAAGCTTACATTCAGAGGTTGGAAACGTATGCATCGGAATTGAATGCGATTGATCAAGAAATGCAAGGAGTCATTATCGCACGAGCATCCGATATTGACAAGCTCAATCACGTGCTTGCCACACTAGAAGACCAAGGCGCAAATGCTGCTGGTCAAAAAGTGTTATCCAAGGTTGGTGACATGGCGCTCGATATTGCATCTTCCGGATTATTCGATTTCTTTTAAACCAACCAACCAACAACGAGATTATCTTGAATACATAAGAATGAAATTGCACGAAGCGTGCTGTTTTGGTAACGGAACGGCGGCTACCAGGGTTCGTGTTTTGAAAGCAAAGAGTACCTCGAAGAAAGCCTGCGGCGCACGATAGATCATAGAGCAATATTTCCATTTTGTTGTTGTCGCTTCTAAAGTACACTGAAATGTGATTTACACGGACGCTCACATAATGAATAAAAAGCAGCGAACATAAGGATACATGGGAAACAAATTCATAATAGACAACATACTCAAGAGCAGCGAACATAACTATACATGGCATACAAATTCATCATTGACACGGTTCTTTCCATATTATCAGATTATTAGCCATTCTTATCAGATAAATAATGGAGTGGGATATCGAATATCAGTAGTGCCAACTAATAAAAAACAATTGACTAAAAGTGTACACTTTCCTAGAATACAACAACCTTTACACGAGTACTTTTTCTTGCGTAAGCACTCACCAGCGGTCGGTCGGATTGCAGCGAAAAGCCACTACGTTATCAAAATTCCGACCGGTCTTGGTCGCTCTTCGGTGGGTCTACGGCGTCTGGATAGTTCTGCGCTAGCAGCTCATTGACGACATTCAAGTTTTGACCGAGTGACTTCAGCGCCAGTAGACGCGTTCGACTGAACTTTGCATCCTTGGGAACGCATCGTAAAATGTAGGCAGCACGCTTGTTGTTTTCCAAACCTGGAGTACCAGGTACCACTGGCTCGGACTTGTGAAAGAAAGCATTGCAAAATACTAGCGCATCGCCCGCGTCGAGTGCCGGCGTAAATTTGGAATGTTCAAGGTAACTCTGCTCTTGGTAGCTCATTACAAATCCTTCGCGACGGGGAATCGTCTGAGGGTGCAATTGGTTGGCAACGCGAATCATTGAAAGACTGATAGCGCCTTCCTGATTGACAATGGATAACTGTCCAGATCCGACTTCATTAACGGGTGTTAATGGGATCCACAAAGTGATCATCTCCTCTGGACGCTCCATGAAGCCGTTCGAATCAAAATCTGTATGAAAGGGAAAACCGTCATCTTCCGGTGTCTTTTCCAGATAAAGGTCAGCCAGAATACGATAGCCGGGCAACAACTTTTCGACTGTAGACTCGATATTCATCTCCTTATCCCGAAACACCATTGGACCGTAAATTGCTTTCTTGTAAATGTCACCGTACCAAGTGTCACTGCTAGGCATGACGTCTAATTTCGTTCGTAGTTTTTGACGAATCTCTTCGCTAAAGACGTTGCGCATCACTTGACCATGATGTGGCTGAATTTGAGAAACGAATTTGGATGTAGATGTCATCTTGTTGTTTGGTGTTTGTTGATCGATGTATTTCGGTTGTTGCTAGTTGTAAGTAACTCTCATCCTTCTTGTACGCAAGGATGCATCGTTTAGGTACTACTCTAAGTTTGTTGTTCTGATGATGTCTGAGTTTCGAAGAGGATTTTGGATCATCTCCACTTGTGTGCGTCCATAATGAGTATCTTACAGTTACGAATACTCTAGAGAGTAGTAGGGAAAAAGGAAAGCGAACCGAAGCCGGAGTGCATAGATACTTAATCCGCCAAAAATAACGTAGTACAGTAGTAATCGTACTAGTAGTAGTACCTGGTAGCTAGTATCACTCGCTCCTACTACCTACTAGTAGTACTGCTGGTAGATTAGTAGTAGAACCCTAATAGACGACGCATACATAATACTCTACAACAGTTCCTACTTACTCGTAGCAACATACCAACTTTTGACAGTGGCCACTGCCCACTGCCGCTTTTAACTATTTTCTCAATAGCGAACTCCAAATGAGATGTACTTAAATTAATGAGGTGAGAAAAACAAAAACTTTGCAACGTTCCATCCACATTCTAGTCATAATCCACACAATTTTTTTTTTCGCATCAAAAGTAAAGGAAAGCATTGCGAATCCTTCACAAATGAGTACGTACATTCATAACAATCAAGATCGAGAAATGCGCAAACGCCTCGTGTTGCTGGTTTATATCCTCGTCAACTATTTGCGCCGATCTCAGCAACATGTCTTGTTGAAGCAAGTTCGGGAAATCATTCAAGAAACCAACGAGGCTCGAAGGTCGCAAGAGGGAGGTAACGACATCAAGCATTTGCACACGTATCTGGAAAAGCGGTTGCGACGGATCATTGATGACAAAATCTGGACGCAAGTAGTTCTGTGCTTGGAGTTGTATATGGGATATCGTCATAATCGATGTCTTTTGTTGCGCTCTTCTTGTTCCAAGCTTTTGTCTACGCAGGCTACGAGTGAAATGGTCTTGGAAGCAATGAGTACGCATGACATGGACACTACCCTTTCATGTTCCAAAGTCAAAAAACATCGGGTATCCCTTTGAGCACTGCTTAAAAGGATTAAATCTTAAGTAAAGGGACGTTTTCTATGAATGCATTCTCGTCGACTGTACTTGCTATTTCAAATACATATTTCTCTCTTAGTTTCACTTATTACCCATAGCCTTTCCTAGTTCATCAGCAGTACTTACATTAGTCTCGTTAGGGCATGCCGATTGCCGATCCTCATTTGTGTTAGTCCTTTCCTTGTCCAGCCATAGCTCATCGATTTGCTCCTACCATAGAGTCACGAAAATAACCAGACTGCCATCACGAACCAAACAGAACTTCAAGATGGCTGGCCAATACAATGTTTTAAAAAGCCTGAAAAGCCCTTGCATGGGAGTCCGCATTTTCCGAGATCCATTCCTGGGTAGCTCCGATTGTACAGCTCTCACATTCGCTCTCGAGTACCAGGTACCAGGTACTAGTACCAGTAGTAAGATTTTCCGACGATTAAGTTTTTCCGACGAACGTCTCTTCTCATTTTTTACCCTTTTACTAGGTCTAGTAACTCGTGTCACTCTCCGGTCATCAGTTGCCAAAGTGCGGCCATAGCTTGCACTTGCCGAGTGGTACTCTGAATAATCAGAGTTTATGAATACTACTGGTAATATTTGGATGATGGAAGAGTTCTCTTTCGGGCTTCGGGTTGAGTACTAGAAAGAGTTCCAAAGCTTACGGCGATAAAAACGTAGTATTTGTTTCTCAACACTGATTCACTGGTTTTTATGTCGTTCAATGCTATTCGGATTCGTGACGTGTACGGTATGATGCCGAAACAGCTTAAACACAACGGGTTCGGTTTTTCAACCCGACGATAGTTTTAATGGCAACGTAAATTACTACGCACAGGTTTTTTACGGTGTTCCTTTTTCAAAGGCTACTACCAGGTACTACTGCAGCACAACCGACACCTCAGGTTAGAAATCCTAATAGCTTCTCATTCTGGGCAAATCATTACCATATATTATTCGTGTTGGTGCTGAACTACTTGACACTTTGAGAAACGTAGACGTTAATTATTCTTCAGTACGGTACCATTTCAAGACTTGCAATTCGGTTGTTACTTGTGGGTACCTGGTAGTAATGGTATGTTCACAGTCCTCACTACTGTACTTGTTCACGAAAACGAATCTGTCAAATGAGAATTTCCCGAAAACCGAAGTCCCACCTCACATTTTTTATGTTTCGCATTCAGAAGTAAAACATCAAATAATTAGGTGATCGGTCATCCTCACATAACATGAATTGTGAGCAATCTGAAAAACCAACCAACAAATACTAAACCAAATTGTATAACAACACAAAACGACATGAGGAAACTTCAAAGTCAAAGGACTTCCAACAGTAGCAGCAGTTCAACACCAGCTTCTGCTATCGGCAATGGTTCCGCTCGTCCTTCCCGACGATCACACTTGTTGGGAAGTGCGCGACAAACCAAATTTCTTCTCATGATTCGACTTATCGTCAAATCATTGGAAGCGGGAAGTGTCAGGGATCGGATGTTGGCATCACAAGTTCGGACGACGGTTCGTGATTTAGTCCAACAGCATCGTGCAGGAGGAAGTTTGCTGCATCAGCAACGTACCCTGCAAAGCAAGCTAGATGTGGCATTGCGCAATATCGTGGGAGACGATACATTTGCGGAAGCATCGTTCCTTGTGGAGATGTACTTTTTCAAGAAACAAATTATTAGTTGCGTTGGCGGTGGAGCAGCTCCTGCTTTGATCGCCTAAAGGGAATACATCATACTTGCTAGATAAAATTTGCGCGATATAGACATTCATATCAATCACATGTCTTGTCCTTTTTTGTAGTGAAGCACTTAAGCTATCATTTGCTTACTAGTAACTGCTTGAGTGGAGGTATTTGCTGTCGGCAGCTGACAATGAAACACTGACAAGACGAACTGCTAGTAGTAGCACACCCACGGCGCATAGTTTGGGGAATTCGCGATCGAACTCGAAATGTTCGGGTTTTTATTGTAGAACAAATAGTACGGGGACATCAAGAAAATGAGCGACCAGAAAGATGCTTCGTGACTCCCTTACATTGCTATAGTGAACACCTGTAAACATGGGATGTCAAGCAGTCGCATCATTCATCATCGGCAAGATCAACGTTTCAGTCTTCCAACTGAACAAGAGGAACGAGATATCAGAAGCAAGTTCTGATTCATTTTCCTTTCAAGAGCCGCCGCCGCCACTCGGACCTCGAGACCATGAACCCAGTCGTCAGTCGCCTGCCAATTAAAAGTGCAGGTTGTCTTTGCAATAATTTCAAAAGTTTGATGGGGTTTCATCCTAAAACTTGTCTGTCCTCCAGTGTAAGGTCTGAATTGTTCGGCATCAACGATTTATAGGTAATAAAAGCTAGAGTACACATCACAACTTGCTACAATTGTATCTTATTCACTCGCAGTACTACAACTACTTACAGTAACTCTATCTCTAAGTCCTAGTTTCTAGACTCTTAAATTTGCTAATGCTTCAGAAGATAGAAGTACGGTAAGCGTGGTGTTCTTGCTGTTTTATTCTACTACTGTAGTAGTAGCAGACAGACATCGTTTACACGACAGACTTTGCACTTGATTGATATTCTTTTTTGTCTTGTTGAAGAAAACACATGCCGTGGACCAATGAAATGCACGTAAGCAAAAAAAGGCTGACAGGTACCGGAGGGAAGAAGAAACAAGATATCGTGGATACAATTTATTTTTCGATTACTGTCGGACAATTTTGTCCTTCTTTGTCAATAAAACTCTACGGTAGTCTAGTTGTTTTTCTCATCATAACAACTAACTAGGTACACAAGTATGATAAAACGACGTGTGTGTGTGTGCCACGACAGCATTACATTTTTTTTTTACGATTCTTCGAAAGGTTGCTGATTCCATTGAACAATTTGTTTTGAAAGACAAGAATTATAATTTTGAAAACCATGCAGTTTTCGGTTCTAGTAGTTGTGCTGCTGCTGGTGGTGGTGGTGGTGATCGTCGTTCCGACAAGTCACGCCTTTCAACAACCCTCAGGGTCTGTTCCATCGCCGACTCAAAATTACCTGAATACTGCTTCTTTATTTCTACAAGCACCTCTTACCAACAATAACGGACATGTCTTTGATGCAGCTGCACCACCTCAGCTACGCTCTCTTTATGATACACCCTTTCCTCCGTCTTTTTCCAGCATGCAACCAAACCATTCAGTAATGAATAATAATCGTAATAATAACAACAATAACGAAAATCATGATTATCATGATTGGAAAGCTGCCCCAAGAAGTTTTGAGACGATGAATATTGATAATTTTTCCATGGGCGATACCGGTAGGAACCAAAATCCTCATCGTCGGGTCACTTCTGGAGAAGCCATGGTACGACCATTAAATATTGATACTTCGAGTACAGCCAGTTATAATGATCATGTATACCAGGAACGTAGTTATCACTGTGGTCCAAAACAATATGATGATTCCGAAACAAATCCTTCTCGAGGCTCGTATTTTCATCATTCAAGACCTCAAATTGCTTCGCGATCGACATCAGCAATTGCCAAAGCTGCCAGTAGCAGACCAAGAAGTATAAATATCGTTCCGGACGAACGACACAGTGGTGATTCTACACACCAGCCAACTAACAGAGGACTATTGCATAATAGATCTATCGCTCGAGCTGCTAGTACCAAACCAATGAATCTAGGCACAACAACTGGTGATGTTGCCCGCTCAAACCGCAATATGGTAGCAACCCGTCAGGAAAGGATGCGTGAGCGATCTGTCGTCGAATCTGCTGCAACCAAAACTGCTCCTCCTCCGTTTAAAAGCAAGTCACTACAGACCATTGCTGGTACGACCAACGACAATACTTACCCCAACGCTATTTCGGATCAAACCAATCATGTCGTACGTCGATCCTTTACTGTTCAGGGAAATCTTGATAACGGAAACGAAAGGACACAGTTCATAAATGATAACACGCCACCACTGTTGCTGCCATCGTCGAGAAGTTACCCGTCTCTTCCTAGGAACAACATGGAAAACGATGAAGAAGCATTCCATCGTGTGCGAGGCCAAGAAATGAATACTTTCGACGATGTTACAAGTCATCGGGGTCCTATTAGCATTGATGATCCGTACGGATCGCAACAGCAACGAAGGAACACAATCAATCAACATCGTCAAAGTCGTCCATTAGCCCCACCTCGATTGGCAGAACAACAACAAAAACCAAAACAGCAACAACATCGTCGTCAAGGAACGAGTCAAGGACCATGGGCATTGAGAGATGATATCACCAGCAGTCGTGGACCTGTTAGCATTGATGATCCTGGTCTTCCTAGGACTGCCAAAGCCAATTATGATGGAATCGCTAATAACCGCAACAGGAATCACAGAAATTACAATGAAAACAGCAATGGTCCTACTAAGCAATCCGAAAGTGGCGGCATTGTCCATCTCCAAAATCCTAGACCTCCTCCTGCGGGTGCAGGGGGTCAGCCAAAGAGAAAGCCTTACTACTACTCTGGTGCCGGTGCCGGTGGTGCACGAAAACAACCACCCCGATTGTCGTCTGCTCCTGCTATTGGCAGAAATTATTTTAGTGCTGATGACATTGCCAGCAATCGTGGTCCCGTGAATATTGACTAATTAAAGAAACGAAACGAAACGAAAACTGCTGGAGGGAGAATGATGGGAAACAGAAAGAGCATTTTCAATGGCCATAGTATTCTATTTGTTAATAGAAGTTTGAAACTTGAAGTAGTCGAGCACCTTTAAAAAATTATATTCGTGTTGTCGCGTCGTACTTGGGTGATCCATTGAATTTCGTACCAGGTAGGCCAACAGCAGCAGCATTTGATTGATTTGTTTGAAAAAAGGCTCAATGCAAGATAAAACGTGTGAGAAATTGACCATAGTGCGTGTGATCGGTGGTCTTCGTGAAACTAGTTACTGTACCTGGTAGTCGTCGTAGTTATAGTGTCGCATAAATACTCGCGCCATATATTTAAAAGTCGTCTACCAGGTAGTACTGTACGTTGTTGATAGTATTGTTTGTTTTGGCATTTACTCTTTCGGGGAGTACTTGTCTACCAGTGATATCCACTACTAGTAGTACCAGATACTCTGTAGAAGTAGAAGCCACCAGTAGCTATTTACCAATTACTACTCTAGAAGTATGGTACAGTAGCAGTAACCGTGCAACAGTCATCGCGACTGATGATGTGCACCTCTGCTCTCCTCTACTAGAGTAGTAGAAAGGACATATAAATTTAAAAGTACCTGGTATGGTACCAGGTACGGTATAGAGTACCTCGTGTTGGTACGAGGTACTACTACTAGACTAATCACTGGAGATTTGCTTCGCTTCCGGCAGGCACTATTAGTACCATACTACTAGTACCTGGTGGTACCAGGTAACACAATCCTAGCATTACCTGGTAGTACTACTACAAAAGATGATGTAGTTCTCGTGTTATTATTGACGGTCTTTTTCCTGCTAGTCTAGTCTTAAATGTAAAATCCTGAAGAATAATATATCTTTGTTGGCAAAAACGATAAAAAAGAATACGCTTGACAACACTATTCAAGATAAGCACTAAAATGTCGCCAACTCGAGTACCTTACTACGTACTACCTAGTACATAATACTAATTTCAAGCGGAAGTCTAACCGCAAGTTTACTTAATTCTAGTGCTACCTGGTGTTCTCTTTGATATAGTACGGTACGTTTTTGCTGGTTGTTAAACATGATATTCTTTTGGAGTTCCTGAACTGTTCACCGGTCATCGATTGGTCATCACGGCGAATGATAGATAGAGACGCCTCATAACACTTTTACAGTAGCTAGCAGGTGCGTTCGGTATCTGGTAATGAAAATGAATAAAAATAATAATGTCATCATTATCATCTACCAGTACCTGTACCAGTAGTCTACTACCAGGTGGTACTAAAGAGTAAAACATACCAGTAGGAGTAGATAGTCTTGTGATACCAGTAGCTAAAAAGTGACACTTCTTTAATGGACGAAAGGGTTGTATCAAGCAACGAACATCCAACACCCAACACCCAACACAACAACAAAACAAAAGTCATTCTAGCTACTCTCTTAGCAGTTATAAGTTATAAGCAAACAAAGCAACGTATTCATCATTAAGAAACGGAGCAAGATGCCTTTTTTCTCCTCTTGTTCGTTGTCATCTATGTCTTGTAATCGAGATGATCGACATGGGGATCACGCCAGCAGCAACAACAGCAACAGTAGCAGCAACAGTAGCAGCAACAGCAACAGCAACAGCAACAGCAACAGCAACAGCAACAGCAACAGCAACAGCAACAGCAACAGCAATACCAAGAGCAAACACAAGGGCAACAGTAACAGAAGTAGCAGTAAAAGTGTACCTTCGGAAGAAAGAAAGAACTTACGAATGACATCTGTACTGCAACAACGAGGTAATCAGACGTGTGCTGATTGTCCAGCTCGTCGACCTTTATGGGCATCCTTTCTCGTTTCACCCCTGGAAGACGATAAGCAACTTGGAGTTTTTGTTTGCAGCAATTGTGCACAACATCATCACTTTGAATTAGGTGAAAAAAGGACCATGATCAAATATCTTAAAATGCCACACGAATGTAAGTACGTTTTTGTTCTTTGTAGCAGGATGGTGTTGTCGTCGATCAAGCTCTGCTCGTGTGCTTAAAGTGTACCTGTACATGAACTCTAGCTGTCGTCCCACGTTATTTTGTCATCTATCTACCGTCAAAATTGGAATCTCAAAACTGTTTTTTTTTTTTGGTCAACTCATCATAATCCATAATCATATAAAAAAAGGGACCGAGCACGATATTGAAATTATGGAAGATACCGGAAATGAGGTTGTCAACGCCATTTATGAAGCAACACTGCTTCACAACAACACCAAAAGCGGCGGTGGCAACAACAAAACGGTGGAAGTACAAGAGAACGAAGAAAAAGATGAAACGTTTGATAAGTTTTACGTTGCCAAAAATGAAGAAGATGAAGATGCAAGACGATCTAAATTTGTTAGGCACAAGTACAAGAAACGTAAATACTTTGATGAAGTTGTTTATCATCGCAAGGTTCTTGTGATATTGCAACGTAAAAGAGAAGAGCAACAGCAACAGAAACGAAAGCATCATGATCGACGAGGATCTGATGAACGGACTCGGTCCGACCGAAAAGAACGAAGCGATACAACCACACTGTCGAGGCAACATCATCACTACGAAAAAGAAATGTCCCGAAGAAATCTGTACCGACAATCATCGGGTCGAACTGAAAGCAGTCGTTCTTCTCATGGCGACAAGAAGGAACCGTCATCACCGTCGTTGTCTAAACGTAATCTCTACAAGGAATCGTCGTCGGAAAGAAAATCAAGTTACAATAGCAAACGAGACGAATATCACAATTCGAAACATGATTCGCATCGAAAGTCTGACAGGGAATCATCCAAAAGGGATCAGGAATCAGGAAATAAATCAAGATATGACAGCAAACGAAAATCTTCCTCGCAACAACACAGGTCAGCTGAAGAATGCCACAAAGAATCTGTCAATGATTCTTTAAAGTTGGGACATCCTTTACCACGGGAATCTTCCATCGCATCGATAATTCCACCGGTCACTACTGCGCAAGCTATTCAGAACTCGTTTTTATCAAGTTTAGCAATCGAAGCCTTGCCGAGTACTCCAGAAAAAGACCGAGAGTCAAGTTTGATCAACACCACCAAAAGAGATGATGTACACGACAAAAGTGCAGCAGCAACGGATCAACACCGAGAAGGACAATCTTCCATGCGGCGGCGTTTGTCCAGTCGAAATATCATGACTACTACTATCAAGCCTTCCTCACCATCACAAACTTTGTCGCATCATGCAGCAGCAGCGGAAGTAGTAGCAACACCCAATCGAACACAACGTCGACTATCCAACAAGAATATCCTTGCTGCTGCCGCTGCTACTACTGCCGCTGCTGCAACAACTGCAGGCGAAGCCAAAACATTATTTCAAACACCAACAAAGCCGATTATCCGAAGACGACTTTCTTGTACGAACATCATGGCAGCCCAACTTGCTCAGGCTGTGCAACCTGTCGAAACTTCACGATCTGCCATGCGGCGAAGGCTTTCTAGTAGAAACATTCTGAAAGTTGATGCTATCGCTGCTAGTACTGGTGTTAACGTTGGTGGCGACGGTGGAGGCAGTAGCCAGGCTCCGGCAAAACCTGTAATGCGGCGACGTCTATCTAGCAGGAACGTTATACCAGTCCAAGCGGTTGCTCAATCTGAGCAATCTAGCTTAACTCCTCTTCCTCAGGCTAATCTGCAACGAAGGCTCTCCAACAGAAATGTCATGCACGTAGTTGATGCGAGTGGTCAGTCTCCAACAAAGTCTGCTATGCGACGACGTCTCTCCAGCAAGAACATCATGGCAGTTCAATCGGCTGATGAATCTGGGAAATCTGCCCAAGCTCATCCTCAACCTATAATTAGTAGACGTCTCTCCAACAAGAATGTATTGGCAGCACAAGGGGACGCTGCCAAATCAACTCAAAAGACCATGACAAGGCGCCTCTCCAAGAGGAACCTTATGGCAGCACAAGGAGATCAAGAACAAGCTCCACAGCCCATTCTTCGAAGACGTCATTCAAACAGGGATATAGTTTTGGCAGCCGCGAAAGCACCCACCCAGACTAGTCAAGAATCACAATCTAAAATGAGGAGACGTCTCTCTAACAGAAATATTTTGGCAGCAGCAGTAGCAGCAGCACCTACCCAGACATGTCAAGACTCTCAACCTTCAATGAAGAGACGCCTGTCCAACAGAAATATCATGGCAGCAGCAGAATCATCTAACCCTGCTAGTCAAGCCTCGAATACCACAATGAAAAGACGCCTCTCAAAAAGGAATCTCATGGCAGCAGCTGAAGCACCTACCCATACTAGTGAAGTCTCGCAATCAAGAATGAAGAGACGCCTCTCAAAGAGAAATATCATGACAGCAGCAGAATCACCTACCCAGACTAATCAAGCCTCGCAACCTACAATAAAGAGACGCCTTTCAAACAGGAATATCATGGCTGCAGCAGAAGTAATTTCTCAGACTAACCAAGTTCCACAACCTACTGTAAGAAGGCGTCTTTCCAATAAAAATCTGTTGGCTGCCACGAGGCCTATCGAGGCTCAACCAGAAGCGCCTGTTCAACCAACTGCTAAATTACCTGCTCAGTCGGCTCTCGTTCGTCGTCGCTCTAATTCAAATATTCTTGCGTCAGCCGGCTACGTAGCTCCCATGACCGATAGCATTGGTATTGCTGTTACTCAAGCTAACGCTACACCAAAGTCGCCCACACGACAAAGAGTTTCTCAACGTAATAGGATGGCACAAGTAATAGGAGCACAATATGTCGTGGGTAGGGAACAACAAGGTTCTAACGCACACGCCAATCCTCAAAGTTTTGCAAGACGATGTTCTAGTCGTCAGCTCCAACAACGAAGATTGCCTGACAATAACTTGAATTTAATAATATCGGCGCAACCAAATAATACAAAAACTGCCACCGTTGAGTCTACCGAGAGATCCACTCGCCAGGACAGACTAGAAAATCTAAGAAGGAAAAGTTTGGGAGCAAGTGGCATAACTGCCCTCTTGAACAATGCCAAACCTAATCATCCCATTGTGGTAGATTAAATAGTTACTATAAAGCCAAATTATGTGATGACCTAGGCAGTCGTACTAGATCAGTGTAGTTGTCAACTATTCCACGTAGTACTTGGTTTGCAAAAATCTAAAATTGCGTCCATTTTTTGTGTTATTATTATTTGGTGTTCGTTGTCTGTTCCTCCTTGAGGATAGGTTTACCCGTGTCTCTATCGGTCTTGGCATGCAGTTCGGCCCTACGGTCCATAATGGCCTTGTGCAGGGTTGTTTTCGGTGCCTTGTACACTTCGACCGGTCCTAACTTGTATCCGTGTTGTTGACAGAGTGCATGTCGTTCCAATATCTTATCAACGCTTTTGTTCGGTGCAAAGTGAGCCGGCAATAATTCGTTCGAATTAAGCGTATCTTCGGGCAAAATGCCAGCTGCTTGCAATGCTTCGGCAATCAGTTCGGAACAGAAGAAATTATCGAGAGTTTCTTTGCGCTTATCACGGGGTTTATTAACCATTTTGTGAGGCCCTCGACGAAAAATAGGTTTGGCTAGTTCCATCATTCCCGAATTTCCTTCTTCGTAGGGACGGGCCCAATATTCGTGTACAAAGTCTTGAATTTTCTTTTGTCGTTCCTTCGAGATTGGTTGTCCCTGTGCATCTCGTAACCGCCGAACAGCAACGTACTTACAGAACTCTCCTCGACAGATAACGTGTGCCGCAAAGGGGTACGAAAAAACACCGCCACCCATAGCTTCAAAGACTTCTACGGGTCCCGTTTCTCCGGGTTCTGGCCATGCCATGGTTTTGCTGATTGGTTGAGGACTCGTTTTGATTAGTTCTCGCCGTGCCTTGATGGCTTCTTCATCGTCGGTCGGTAACCGAACAATCATGGCAACATGATCCCAAACACTTCGTGTTCCGAGTTGTGCAAGCTTACCAAAGGTGTGTGTACAATGCATGAGAAGAATATCACCCGTTTCGAGGGTATCAGCAAACGTCTGAAGTTCCTCGAGCGTTTTCGGCGGTGCATGATTTTCATCCAAGTACTTTTCTACAGCAGGAACTCTACTGGAATTCTGGGATGGGATATAAAGCGAGATGATGAGGTTTGAAAAATAAATGTTAAATTAAGTAAAAAAAATAGAGGCAGACAGTGGATAGTGGACATTATCAGGAGAATCTTTCAATGCTGTGGACGAATCTTTGCATGAGCTTAAGATGAACTTAATAATAATGCATCTCCATCATACCTTGCGAAAAAAGGACGTCCAATTGCAGGAGCACTGTGGGTTGCCCATGCTGTTTCTTTCTTGTTTGTGGTTATTTTATGTTGGTAGCTTTGCCCGAGTTGTGAAATGGATGCAGTTTTCCCGTTTCCCGTTGTCTTCTTTCAGACTGGACCGTCGTGGATAATCGACGACATTATTATTACGAGTATCTTATTTAGTCATTCAATACAGATTTTAAGGATAGGGTGTTCAATTAAGACCACGGTACTGGTACTTCTTCCCTACTACTCTACCTGGTGTGGTAACAACGGGTATGGTGTCATAGGATCCTGCGGGAGCAACAAGACTACTGTCGAACAGAGACCACCAGACACAACATTTTTGTTGTTGCATAATGAAGGAGCCGTGACTCCCTTTTCAAGTGCTTCTAATATTTCTTCCTAGGATAGATTATAGCTACTAAACCGAAGCAATCAGGAGCCTATCAGTGCGAACCATTATTACTACCTTTCTAGCAACATAGCTTCTCTACTAGTAACAAGTTAGCTATTCGCAGACTGAATTGTTTTTCGTGCATTGCCCATCCGAACCCGACATTTTATTCTTTTTAATATCATTCCGATTGAATTTTCTACGTCCAACTGATGGATAAAAACGCGGAGAGCACACTTGTTCGTCACGGCAGTCTTGTCGAGAACGCTTGCTCTTTGGTATTTAACTGGCACATGGTGATTAGGAACATTTTTTGGAGAGTACGCCAGTCGGTGATTCCCTTCGAGCCTATCTGTCACGTGATTTCAACAAATTTTGAAAAAAAAGCATCAACTTGATGAGTTCTCGTCATTCACTGGACAAAATATAGTATTATTTGTTCGGTCAAAAGTCAATAATAATAATATAATACTGCCAGTCACCAGTTGATACACATTAGATAGATTAAAGAGATATTACCCAGTAAATAATATCCAACTCAACATGCACTCTACAGTTTCGTCACTTGTTGCAACAACCTTCCTGGTCCTTGGTAGCCCCGTCTGCGTCAGGGGACAATCGACTCTCTTATGGATGGAAGAATTCAATTATGAAGGTCCTCCCGATCCCGATATTTGGTCGTACGATGTCGGTGGTGGAGGCTGGGGAAACAACGAACTCCAAGTGTACACAAACACGATCGACAATGTCGTAGTCCAAGATAACATCCTCAAGATTATTGCTCGCCAGAATGAAATCGACAGTACCTTTACGTCGGCCCGGATCAAGACGGAAGGAAAATTTAGCTTTACCTATGGAACTTTGGAGGCCAGAATCAAACCACCCGATATGGACGCGGGCTTATGGCCTTCTCTTTGGACCATGGGTGACGACTTTTATGCCGTTGGGTGGCCCAATGCTGGTGAAATCGATATCTTTGAAATGGGACAAGGACTGGCCATTGAAGAGGGCAAGGTTAATCACCGTGTTGTTAGTGCGGCCCATTGGGACATTTTTGGACAGTACGCTACCTATGCCAGATCCTTTGATGCAGTAGAGGACCTGACACAAGACTTTCATACGTACCGCATGGAATGGACTCCCAGCAAGATTGCAACCTACGTTGACGATAATTGGATCTGGGAAATCGATATCACAGAAACAGAATGTCCTAGCTGTTCAGAGCTGCACCAACCTCATCATATCATATTGAATATGGCCGTTGGTGGCGGCTTTACAAGTGGAGGAAGCTCTAGCTCGTCGGCAGGTAGCAGTTCCAGTAGCAGTTGTGTCGGATCTAGTTCTGCTGGTGGTTCTAGTAGCTCTGGTGATTGTCCTTCTCGAAGGCCAGAAGACATTACGGCCCCGCTTCCTGCCGAGTTGCAAGTCGATTGGATTCGCTTGTACGACAATGGACATACCATTATTGACTCCAAGACGACGGGTGCTCCTACCCTTTCGCCCACTGCGGCTCCACGACAAAATGCTACACCCGAACCGACAGTTTCACCCATCACACCATCACCCATCACACCATCACCCATCACACCACTACCTACACCACGACCTACGGTGGCTCCTGTACCTACGGTAGCTCCCGTAAAAATTCCAGTTACGACGTTGGCGCCTGTGATACCACCAACCAACCGTGCCCCTGGACCGACCATTGGTGTCAGCGAGACCAGTCGAAGTAAAGGAAAGGCTGGAAAAGCTGGCTTTGGCGTTACTGAAACTGACAATCGAAGCAGATTCGAAACCAAGGGCAAGAGCGGAAAGGCAGGTACTGGTACTCGAAGCAGAGCAGAAGTAAGGGGCAAAGGTGGGAAGAGCGGTGGTTCCCGAACTAGCAGTCGTCAAAATGTCGCCGGAGGCAAGGGCAAGGGAGGAAAGAGTGGTCGATCATACGCAACGACTGCAGATGGAAGAACGGAAGACGGAGTAGCAGGAGCAGATGTGAATACGGATGGCACTGGTACTGCTGGTTCTGGAGGGGATCCTAATGCATTTTTGCCTACCGATAACGACCTTACAGATGCAGACGAGCAGTCGGTTTTTCGAAGTGGACCTGAAAGTCTTGTTGTGGAACCCGAAGAGACCAATAGTGGCGTAAGTGCTGCCATTCAGCAAGAGTCAAGTGCTCGGTCTACCAGCATGCTTGTGGGGACTGCTATGATACTGTCAAGTCTCGTGACACTTGGTGTGCTCCTAACTGGTGCAGGTGCTGACCTTGGCGTTGCCTCTTGGTAAAAAGGTGGGGGAGGGGCACCATGTGTTGTGGTTACAAAACGATACCTTGTACAGTACTGGATAAAAAAGAAATCTTTCTGTTTTATTTTTCATGACAAAACCATGCGTTCCTTGGCTCTATTTATACATGCAGGGACTAGCTATAGTTTCGTTTAACAAATCGTTCACTTCATTGCTGGAGCCATTTTATATTTTTAGAATGGGAGACAAGTCCACAGACATAATAATATATATTTTTAATGTCGATTTTCCTTCCAACTGTAGAATTCTCAGAAGGATATGCTCCGTGCTCCTTGTCGACCTAGGTCCGCTCTATAAACCTTGCCTTTTACTTTTTCATTACTTCGTTGAAGCCTACGTACGTTCTATTCTTGCGATGAACACCTAGCTAGAGAGATTAGTCGAGTCTGTAGTACGATGACTCAACTAGCTAGCTAGGAGTACTAGTAGACTACTCTAGCAGCTGCTACTTGAGTACTAGTAGTCTAGTACTAGTTGGGTCGCTCTACTGACAAAAAAAAGCATTCATATGGTGGCCCGGGTGGCGCAACAATGTTCTTCATTGGATTTTGACCGTTGAAGCTCTGCCGATAATAATGAACCAAGTTTTTCAGTTCTCTTAATTTTAAATCGACTTATTGTAGCTACTTTAGCTACCGGTACTAGAAAAAAAATGACGGAAGTCTAAACTGGCTGCTCATCATCTACTAGTAGCATTAGTTAGTACTACTAGTAGTCTACTACTAGTAGTAGTACAGCAGTACTACTACATGTACTCCTAGCTACGGGACTACTACTAGATTACAGTACAACATACAAAAACAAAATAAATAATTTATTAGACTACATTTACGAGTAATAATATTGAAATATTCCTCACCAGCAACAGCATCATCGGTAATAGTAAGCAACATAACATGACGAGAATACTGCAACCATCATCTGTTCTCTCCAGCTGCCTATTGTGTTTGTGGTGGTGTTCTCCATTGGTGCTTTGCAACAAGAGTATAAATAATATCAATGACAACAATGGTAGTACTCCAAAGCAACAGTCACAATCACAACAACAACAACAAAAACAACAACAACCATTTCAATTGACATCCGACACCTTTGTGGATGATCCTGAAGCCATTTTATTATTAGCGAACAATAATGCTGGTACTGATAATAATGATATTATGGTCCTACAACAACCCTTGAAATTGATTTATTGGTCAGCACCACAAGTGGATTGGTCTTCCACGTTCGTGTTGCAGCGCTTGCAACCCATTATTGCACGATTTGACACAGATTTTACTACTACTACTACTTCTAGTAGCAGTAGCAGTAGCAGTGAAGCAACAACAACAACGCCTCCGCCTCCACCATTGATCAAATTTCATCCACACGAAGCCATTGGTGATGGTGCTAATCCCGTATTTGGTTGTCGAACCAATCATAATACACGCACGGATCTTACTAAATTGTCGGATTCGTGTCTAACCGATTGTTCCAATGCTGGACGGTACTGTGCCTTACCATCCATTAGTAACAATAATCACGAGGGATTGACAGGTGCGGATATCATTCAAGAACAAGTCCGACGTTCGTGTTTGTGGATGCTGTACGGACAGCACGCGACGACACGGTACAAGTACTTTCAATATCTGTTTCAAATACGTGACACCCATTGTGACGAATCCTTCAGCGACGGATGTTTGGAACACGTGTATCGACAAGTCGACATTGATGCCAATGACCTGTCGTCGTGTATACATGATGCCGGTGGTATTGGATCACAAATCGATACGAAGAATATGATCCTCAAAGAAGAATTGCATCGAATGGAAGCACTGGAAGAAGAACGGCATAGCAACGACTGGGACTCAACCGCTCTTACGACCAATGCTGCTACACAATTACCTTATTTGACGTTTGACAGTACTGGACCACCCTTACAAAACATTACCACCAAAAGTGATTGGCAATTATTAGCAGATATCTGTACTGCTTTGGGGCAAATAATTGCAGAAGATGGAAAGAAATCTCCACCACCACCTGTTTGTGATTTCTGTTTATTGGAATGTCCCCAAAATAATAATAATCGTGATCCGACGCAACAGTGTTTGTGGGATCTGACGTGTGGTAATACCAACGATGATGGTGATGCTATACCACAAGATGAAATTCGAACCTTTCATGAATGGTTTCACAACACTGGCGTCTTTGCCAATCGTACAATAACTACAAATGACAGTGGCAGTGGTGCTACTCAGAATGAGGAAAACAAGGATGACTCGAACGAGCATGCAGTTCCAACAGTAGCTCCCACAAAGACGTCTATAGTACCAACGGTGGCTCCTACAGTCGATAACCAGGATATCAACGATTCTCCTTTGGAGGAAGAGGATATTGACGATTTGGATATGGATAGCAATGCTACGGTATCATCACCACCAGCACCTACGCTTAAACCCATTCAACACAATAATGGCAACAATCATCAACATCCTTCCGCGGCTCCTCAGGGAACGACGACGACACCCCCGCCTTATTATGGTGGAACAGGTTACAGTCAACATGGCAGCACCAGTTACAATTCACCCGAGTCCACACAAAATGATAATGCTAATAAGACCTCGACGACGCATCATCATCAATCGGGAGGAACTTTAGGAACGACAGCAGTAAATCACCAACAACACAAAAGTGCTTCCAATATGTCCTCTCAACCTACAAGTGGTGTTATTGGCGGACTGGTCGTGGCCGTTTGTTGTTTAATGGCCATGATTGCAGGAGTTGTTGTCTTTCAAAGATGGCAACGTTCAAAAGAATATGCTACCGTTATCAAATCTGCGGAACGAGCTGAAGGTGGATTAGCTAGTACAGCATCACATTCGTTACAATTGGACGTGGAAATGACACCAACCGTAACCGCAGCAACGACCAAAAGTCGAAAAACGAAAAGTGGATATTCGGCTCCCGGAGTAGGCGGAACCTGGGGGTGAGAATAGTCGCTGAAAATGATGACTGTGCTGTCGAACGAGAAGTCTCCCTTTTTTCCGCTCTGCTCGCCCGCCGACAACTTCCAAACAATCTTTTATTCTTGCAGAAACAAATTCATCAATTTTTGTTCTTATCTTATTACTATTACTACAAGGTCCAACCTTTGCGTGAGCAAGTCACTACTGCGACTATTTCTTGCGCTTTGAGCATAGAAGAAAGAAACGAACTTCTTACCATTGCCTTGCACAGTTTAAATTCAAATATTCATATATCTGGAGTTTCGATCTTCAAACGCTTATTAGTTTGTTGTAGCTAAAAATGGCGAATTCATCGACACTGCCCCTGTCGAACTGCCTAGTACAAAACATACTACATAAAGATTTTTCGAGTAAAACCTGACATACAAAGTCTAAAATGTCGTGCGCTGTGATTTTCTACTCGCATGTTGATCCATCCGAATATTCTCCTTGTACGCATTGTTCGCACCTCGGCCGATTGTCCGCACCTCTGTGGCCTGCTCGCACCTTTGTCGACCGTTCACGCCTCTGCCGCTCGCACCTCCGCCGCTCGTACATCTGTGAAACGTCCGCACCTCCGCCGCTCGCACCTGTGTGAAACGTCCGCACCTCTGTCGCTCGCACCTCGATTGTTCGCACCTCCATGTATCTTCTTGATCAGACAGACGCCTTCTACACTCTATACGTGCTAATGTGATAATAAAGAACCAATCGGAACATGTTTCTACTGTGCAGCTATTCATGATGAAAAAAAAAAAACAAGAAATAATTCATGATCATGCTACTATTGGTTCACGTTAGATTCATCTGGACACTTCTATTTCCTGGATTCACGAGCATAGCCTCATGTCTCATCCTTCTATTGGTCTTTTCCTTTCTTCGCTGTTTTACAATTTACAATCCCAATTTATTTTTCAGCATGGCCATTTGCATGCTATTCTTGGTTGGCATCTGAGGCATTTTGAAACTGCTATTCCTCTTCTTTTTGTTGTCACTGTTATTGTTATTGTCAGCTTCTACGCTCTTTTTGCGTCCAAATAAACTCTTCTTTTTCTTGGTGGTTGTGGTAGCGGCATTCTCGGTTTCCTTCTCAGCACCTTCCTTGTCTTCGGCAGATGCATTCTTATTTCTTCGGTAGGCATAATATCCTGCCGCCGCACTGCCTGCGGCTACAATTCCCAATGCTATAATCGCCATCTAGATTTCGTTGAATGGTTTTTGTTTTTAAAATAATGAACAATTTATGTACCGCTACGAAACAATTGTTAAAACAGTCTCTCCCTGGTGTACTACGTAGCTTGAGTACTAGTAGACCACTACCTGTAGCTAGTGGTAGCCTGGAGCAGACTACGATTAACGGACTTTATTTTTTATTCAGAAAACCTAGAATGACCATTTTTGGAGATAAAAGGGCCAATCAAACTTTCCTTCGACAATGACTGCACAAGTGACATATTTTGAAGTCGCGCGTAGGTCTTTTCTTGGACATTATTTTTTCGACTTCTATCGATTGATGTTGTCCAAGATCTAAATAATGGTTGCATTTATTGGACACGACACACGACACTGATAATAATAGTCTTCATAACAAAACCAGAATGGTAATCTAAAAACGAAATAGTAACACAATGACATTCGATACCGTCGAAGCAAAAAGAGAAGAAAAGGGAGCAGAGGAGGAACCAATCCACGTTGGATATGATCCGACCTCAAACTCTTGTGCTTGGTGTTACGCAGTCCTTGCCGACAGATTCTAGATTTACCGAGACCAAAGAAGACATTGATACTACAATGCCTCCTGATACGAAATGTCCCCATTGTCCCCGACTTTATTGCAGTTCTGCCTGTTGTCAAGCTGATTGGCCGACGCATCATTTTTGGTGTGGCAAAACGGGAGAAAAAAATGTTGATTTTGAGGTTCGTCAAATTCAGGGAAAAGGTTTGGGATTGGTCACCCTTCGCGCCTTTGGTCGCGGTGAAAAGATTCTGGCAGAGCGTCCCGTGCTGACTACAAAAAATATGGATTCTTGCCACACTAGCAATACCAAGCACAACAACAAGAATCACAACAAAAACAAAAACAAGGCTACCGCTACAAGAACTAAACCAGCACCTTGTCATGCGGCCAAGATCCATACGAACATTCGAACAGCCGCCATGTCATTGACTCCATTGGAAGGTGATTTGGGAGATAAAGTCAATGCCAATGGCGTCAGTGTTGGACCCACTTTAGAGGCAAACGACGCAGCGGGACTCTTCCTAACCTTTAGTAGAGTTAATCATGATTGTGTTGGCAATTCGGACCACTATTTCGATCATCAACACGGCGTAGAATTGCTGGTAGCCAATACTTACATTCCAACTGGACAAGAAATCACATTTCCTTATACGCGGACGGGAAAGAATCGGCTGAAAGATTTATCATGGAGAGGATTTACTTGTCATTGTAAGGCTTGCAACTGCCCCGATTGGGACTTCAAACTGAATCAGCTCACGGAACTTGAGAATACAGTAGTCGAACTGGGTGGTCAACCTAAAGTCTCCCAACGTGCTCACGCTATCGATTCTGCATATACCCTATTGGAACTTTTTGATGAAATGAAAGTTTCAGACCGTGATTACGCCAGAATCCATTACGATTTGTTTCAAATCTTTATTTCCACATCGCAGGGTTTTGATCAGGCACAAAAACACATCGGTAAAGCACACGAGCATGCCTTGAAGTTTTGTGGATATCGCGAACACGAAAACGTACAACAATTTATGCAGTATTGCGATCACCCTGAGACTCATGCCAACTACAGGGCCATGGATTGATAATTGATCATGGTATCCCCGAACTCAGAAAGACGATTTACCATTTACCAACACTAGTAGTTGAATACTCTAGCTAGTACTTCATTTCAGTTTGATTATTGTTACGCTCTGCTAGATTACTACAATACAATTTATCGACTACTGTGACGATCATGCTGCTTGAGAAGGTCTGCCCGTGTCATACTGCCGTTGATTCAATGGAAGTCATTCCAGACGAAAATTCGCTTCACTGGTGTGTCAGTATTACAATTAACCTATTTAATCGCTTGAACGTTATTTCTGCTAATTACGATAATACTTCCATGCCAATGCCACGTGTCAATGGGTCTATTAATTTTTTCTCACCCCACACACAGACTCACACTACTACTCTAGACTCTACTAGACTACTTAGCGAGTAGAATAAATAATACTTACCATGGTATTACCGAGTGAATTTTCATCAGTTAAAGGATCAGTTTCACTCACCTGGCTGAGGTTTGACTCACCAATAGCTACCAAAAATAGATGGTCACAAACAATGTATGAAGTTATACAAAATAATCCGCCACCAACAAAACTGTCAAGAACCCAAAATCTTGAATAGTAGTACCAAAAATGTATTTTCGACGGCAAGCAGCTGCTACCAGCGGCAATAACATGAGAGCACATGATCGAAAAGAGGAGGAACATCAAGACTTGTTCGCTGATGACGATTCCAGTTGCTCTTTTACTGATGATTCCTATACTACCTTGGACACAAAAGCATCATCTCCTGATCGCTCCAAAGAAGAGACTGTTGCTACTCCCACAAAAACAAAGAAGAATCATCATGTCCCACATCGTTCAGTGCTGGACAAACTCCGTCTCTGTATTATTACGGGTCGATTCCGTCGATTCATGATCCAAATTAGCCTTCTCACAGTGACCGTTGGTATCGTTGGTAGTATTGTCGTCAATGTGGTGGGTGGCAATGTTCTCGTGAAAAATAACTCTTGGTTCTGGAAATCTCTTTGGACTATCATTGACGCTGTCCAACATGACGAACGATATCTCGTCTTGCAGGAACAAGACCAACAACTACATTTACTTGACGCAGGAGGACTTCACATCAAACCTTCCATGATCGGATTTTATTTTACTGGCGTCGAATCATCCAGCTTTACTGGTGTGGTACAGCGGATTCAACCACCTCATCATCATCGTGAATGGATTCAGTTGTTACAACGACAATGGCAATCCAGGCATTCCGCGAAAGAGCAGCAAAAACAACATCGTCGAACTACAATGGGATTTCTGAGATCGATCGAGTTTCCCATGTCGTCTCTGAAAACACAGGAGGACATTGAAACTGGTAGTGAGTATTACAGTGACGAAAAACCTCACCTGACAACCAATCCCAAACACTGTACCCCCATGTATGCATGGCAGATTGCGACTACACCGGTATGCAATTCGATACACGAGTATACTATGGCACACGATCGAATGTACTTGCATTCACCATTCACAAAAAGTAAGCACACGACCAAGTTGCGGTTTCATCAACGTCTTCGTCGCAGTCTTCTTCCGCTTGATGAATTTTCTCATGGAGATCATTCTTTGCGAAGAAGATTGAAAGAGACATTATCAGCATCGGCACCCGAGCAATTTCAAATGTTAGCGAGTGGTTATTGGAGGGATACTTGGATGATGCAAACACCTCTCCACCATCACCAGAACGGCAACGATAACACTATCAGCACCATCCGCAGCAACAGCATTAGTAGGGAACAAGTTGCCTTTAAAACCATTCGATATGAACATGATATTACAGAATACGTTTTAGACAAATCTCGTCGGGATGCGGTTGTGAGTGACAGAGTAACGTCATCGTCCCACGTAATTCACATGTACGCCTACTGTGGAACGAGTGCACTGTACGAATATGCTCCCGGTGGTGACCTCGAGGCCTTTCTGGATGACAATTTTGATACACCCCAAGACTATACCAATGCATATCCCGTTTCTGAACGCTACCTACTGGCCTATAATGTAACGGCCGCATTAAAAGATTTGCACACTACTGAAGGTATCGATAGGCCTACCGCAATTGTCCATGGTGATTTTAAAGCTGACCAATTTGTGGCCACTACCACCACAACCACAAAAACAGCAACCAGCAAGGTCCAATCATTACCGCATTTTAAATTGGGAGATTTTAATTTGGCCAGAATGGTGTACTGGAATAAAAAGAAATCTCATCCTTGCGTCATTAAACCCGATGGTAACGGTGGGGGCTATCGATCTCCAGAAGAATACGCCATGGCACGCGGACGGACGGAAAAAATTGATATCTACAGTCTCGGAAATCTGTTGTACACAATTTTGACGGGTCATTATCCCTTTGATGATTTCAAAACGGAGGACAAGGACGACGAGGAGGAACAGGACGAAGATAGCAATGATCATGGCGACAATAGTGACAACAATGAGGATGACGACGGCGATGATGACGATGATCATGATGACACCGCGACAGTGAGACAATTGGTCAAGCGTGGGATCCGACCCCACATTGATCTGGATGGTCATGATCGTGATTCTCACAAAGATCCACAAGTCCGAGCATTGTTGAGAGCGATCGACCTGTGCTGGCAACAGGATCCGCACGACCGTCCATCGGCCGTACAAGTCTTGAAGTTACTGGAAGAAGAATTGTAACGAAAACAAATAACAACGACAACCATAATGCATGTACCGTACATGAATGCATGCAGGAGATTGAAAAGAAAAGAAAAGAATTGAATCATCATTTTTGAAGGCACCTTCAAAAACGCGTATTGCTGCAATCTGCAATACCATACGTACACAAAGTACAATATCATCATAGTATATATTTATATTAGCTACACCACTGACACACAACCAAATACAACATGGATACTATTTTCATTTGTCACGAGACTACTAGTATCTTGTTTGAAAGCTATCTACATCACTTGTAGGCCCACCTCGCCTGTTCTTGTGGAACCGTACTATAAAATAAAAAGCACTGAGTAGACTACTACTACTAGGAGGTAGCCTACTACTACTGATACCGTGGTACAACTTCTAACTAGAGGAGTACTAAATAGCTACTCTAGAGCTAGCTAGCTAGTAGTAGTAGTAGCTAGTAGTAGTAGTAGCTACTAGTATTAGTAGTACTTCTTTTTGTTGGTCAGTCATTTATCACTGACTTTATCTCTAACTGTACTCCTTAGCTTCTATAATTATATCAGTACTGTAGTTAAGATAGGTGATGATCTCCCAGCAAAACGCTTAGAATTATCAGCCAATGTCAGTTCTGTATTAAATCATGACATGCTTTGTAAACGAACAGATGACGACGACCACCTGCAAAAGCAACAAAACATCTTTGCAGACGAAGCTTGGTGTATCTTCATTCCTCGTCATTAAAGTTTGTACCTTTTTGTCTATAACAACGACGACTGCGACGTCTACTATTTAGTTTACCAAGACCAACAACTAACAAGAAAAAGACGACCAATCGTAGCTGAGAGCCTCTTTCCCAAGCAATGTTATTATAAGAAGGAAGACACAAGAGCCTTTTAGCTTTTAGCAGCAGCAACAGCAGCAACAGCAACAGCAACAACAACAAAGCCGTTCTCCTCGTTTCTTACTATTACATTTTTATATAGAATAATGATACACCGCGGTTCAACGTTGGCGAGTGGTGGTGGTGATAGTCCTTCCACCAACACGGATGGGTACGCGGCAGCAGTGGCTGTCAACAACAACACAAGTAACACTGATCTTGGTGGTGCTGCTGGTACTGAGTCGCCGTTGTCGTCGTCCAATATCAAATCGAATCAAATGACCACGATTGCCGCCACGACTGCCACCCAAAACGACGCTACGGATGGCACTGGTATTACTACGGACAACAACAACCACAATCATCAGTATCGTTGGCCGGAACGTTTTTGGACGCGTTTGAAATCAGTGTCGCACACTGTACTGATTTCTAAAACATGGAGGTTCTTGCTGTTTCCGAGCATTTTAATCTTATTGTTTGGTCCGGCTATGCAAATTCTGGTTTTGCCACCCAAGGGCGGTAATGTTTCGGCAACGGATACCACCATGGATGTCTTGTACAGTATCGTACTGATCGTATTTGTATTGGACGTGGTACTTCGATCGATTGCCGTTCCAGGATATTTTGGTTTTCGTGTCACGAGGATCTACCAGCCTTCCCATTTTTATGCGACACTCTTGAATTCGTATAACAGAGATGGTTCCGTCAAGAATCATACCATGACGACGTCTTCGTCATCGCCTACCAGATCATCGTCTTCCAGTTCTAAAAAGACCTCTTCGGGTAGTATGGCTGTGTCTTCACTGTTGGGAATCAGTCCCAAACACCACCATCACCAACAACAACAGCAACAGCAGCAGCAGCAACAACCACATCATCACCAAGATTCGACCCCTCTCCGACCATTAACGTCGATAGAACGCAAAACAAGAGCCAAAGCCAAGCTACTGGAAACGTGTTTTGGTTGGTTACGATGCATTCATATGGGAAGTTTTTTATTTTGGTGTGACGTATGTAGTACTTTCACACTCTTGTTCGAAATCAGTTATACCAATCCTACTTCGTTCGAAATGGTCACGCATGAATTGGAGGTATCCAGCAACAGCGCCAAGAACGTTATGAACAATGCAAGACCCTGGGAACTCAATTTAGGATTGGTCGTGGCTATTCTTAAGACGGCAAGGGTAGTACGATTGGTGCGATCGCAAGCCGTATCCACATTAATTTCTAAAGTGAACTGGTACTGGTCCATTCAAAAAATGAGGACGTATGCGGGATACTTGGATTTTGGCTTTCATCGAATCTTTCATCAAGACGATGATTTTATTGATGATCCATCGCATCGCTATGGCAGTGCTGGTGCTGGTGCTGGTGCTGGTGCTGACAACAATGACGACTTCATCGATACCATGGGCGTGTCTTCGAAATCCAATAATCTTCACCGTGGGACCGAAGGGTACCAAACTAAAAGACTACAACCTCTGAGTGAAGATACTGCCAGTAGTAATAGTGGCTTTTGTATGGGAGGGTTGCTCTCCATTCTGCGCAGTGTCGGACTCGTTGGGTCAGACAACACGGATGAACAGCGGCGCCTGGCAGCCTGCAAGATTCAACGGACGTGGCGTAGATCTGTCCAACAACGTCACCAGGATGAATCCGATGACAACTTTCGCCACGAAAAATTAGATACATTGGACGAAAATGCAGTCGCCAATGAACATGGGATGAAAAGTTCCAAAGTTCCTACCTCACAGAACAATAACAGCAACAACAAGAAGAAAAATAGGAAGAAAAGTGTGCCTAAAAGTCTGCGCAGGATGAGTCTAGTCTCTGCAGTAGATGCGTCAGAAATATCCAAACGTATCAGCAACAAACTCAAATATACAGTGTCTCGACACGCCGCTGCCGAGAGTCACGTCGGCGGAGCCATGCGGGAACTTACCGGCCAGCGGGTGGCCATTGGAATATTGGTCGCCCTGCTTCTTACGGCATTCTTTACCTACGTCGAAGAAGATGCAACACGGCATGCTACCATGATGATTCTACACGCTCAGACGACTGGGACGCGCATCAACATGGATGGGACCCAGACTGTCACCAGACCCCCACCTCAAAGCTGGATCAATATGGCCCTCAAGGCAGCCCGGTCCTCGTCCGTTCCTGACATGTATCGATTCGATATCGCCAATGGCAAAAATGTTACGTTTGTGGTGAAAGAGAACGTTAATAGAGAATTGCGAGATCGGGATCGGTATGTCCTCCACCAATATGTTGCGGTACTTCTTGTCACGCGAAAACAGTACTAAGATGTTTGCTTTTAGTCCACATTCCTCACATGCTCCTTTCCTAAACGCAGACTGAAAATTGTGGTACGCAGCACAAACCACAGTGATCCTAACAATATTACCATGACGTCTGTGGGATGGTTCGTCTATCGACAGGAACAAAGGAATAAGGCCATCGTTCAGCTCATGTCCACAATCTTTATTCTCCTTCTGTGGCTCTTTGGTGTTACTGCCTTTGCTGGTCCTGTCATGGTCTTGGTTGTTTTGCCAATCGAGCGTATGGTTCGACTACTGGGTATGCTCATGGTGGATCCACTAGGTTACCAGAATTCATCCAAGTATCGAAAATTTGTTTCCGAAGAGGACGAGCTGACCAAGAACACAAGATGGACACAGGAAGTGCTCAAAGGAATGGAAACAAGCTTCCTAATGTCTACGATTCTGCGTATTGGAAGTTTGATGAAGGTCGGATTCGGAAGTGCAGGAGTTGAAATCATTCGCAAGAATCTCGAGAAGAAGCACGGAGGTAATGTTGGTCTGTTGACCTCCAAGGGTATCACTGTCTCTTGTATTTTCCTCTTTTGTGATATCCGTCAGTTCACAGATGCTACAGAATGTCTTCAAGAAGAAGTCTTTGTCTTTACGAACCGAATTGCTGCAGTCGTGCACTCCTTTTGTCACAGTTATGGAGGCAGCGCCAACAAGAATGTAGGAGATGCCTTTTTATGCAGTTGGCTTTTGGATGCTCCTCCCAATGATGGTGGAAGTTTCGGAGGCGACGATGGGCTGTATGCCAAAAGTAACCAGGCAGATAAATGTCTCCTCTGTGTGGTCAAAATCTTAATGGCGTTGCACCATAACAAATACTACATTGGAACCATGAGCGAAGCCCCTCGAGAACGTTTGTTGGCCAAGCTAAAGAAAAGGCCTGGACCTGTTGTTCAAATGGGAATGGGGCTTCATGCAGGAAAAGCTGTCCAGGGAGCCATTGGAAGCGAACGAAAAATTGATGCCACTTATGTATCTGAAGCTGTAGAAATGGCAGAATTCTTGGAGTCCTCAACCAAAAAGTATGGATTGAAGATGCTCCTGTCCAACGCATTTCACAGCCTGCTGCATCCAAACAATCGACAGCGTTGTCGTCTTGTAGACCAAATTGTTATTCCAAATGACGAGGATGAGGACGAAGATGTCATGATTTACGACCGTGACGATATTACTGAGCTATACACCTATGATACGGATGTTGACGCTCTTTGGACGGCACCTGATGGTAAAATAAAAAGTCTGACCGACAGAAGTGTTGCCGAAAATACAAGCCAATCCGAGTCGGAATCGCGGCAAGGATCGTCGGATCGGAGAGTGGATATGAAAAAGAACATATCCAGCCGAGCCCCTGGTTCTGCTCGAATGGGACGTTCGGGACGACGCAGGAGTATTACAGGTATGCTGGGAAGCAAGTCTACAAACCTTACGTCGAGTGTCAACTCAGCCACAGGAAGAAATCCTTTAGAAGGCTCCATTCCTGACTCTATGGGAACTGACCACCATTCTGTAACCGGAGATGCGAACGATGGGAACGATCTTGTCGGATTTAAACCTCCAGAGCTGATACTTCCAACTGGGCCTGCCTTTTATAGCCCAACAATTTGGAGAAGTGAGCAGATGTTCAAGATTCGCAAAAAGTTTCTGGATGGATTGTTTTTCCACAATTACAGCCAGGGCCTTCAGTCTTTTTATCACCGGGACTGGGAAAGAGCAACACAAAGCTTCACTGCTATTCTGGCAACCTTTGACGATGGACCGTCCCGTTACTTTTTGAATCAAATCGAGAAATATGATGGAAAGCCTCCATCGAATTTCAAGGTAAGTTTGGCGCACCGGGATAGTAGACTTTAAGTCCTCCTAAACCATGCAGTAGTGATCTCACTCCCTTTTTTTGTTGCTCTGCGGTTGTCTTCAGCCGTACGGAGAACCCTGAGAGTGCGTTAATGGCTGGTCGTTTTATTTCCTCTCATGCTCTCTTGATTTATACATAAATAAAATCGTTGTATGCTTTATTACTCTTTGTATTATTTTAATTCTTATTATTATTTTGCTTGAAGCTAGTAGCGTAGCTTAGAAGACGGATCGTCGCGAGTGAACCTTGCATTATTAGGGTGACCTTGCTGGTCCAAAAGCAAGATTATGCTCTCGTTGGAACTATTCTCGAACGAAACAAGACAGGAAGGGAGGAGACGGAAGGAATGACTAATCTGCTGATATATGCTTCGTCAAACAGCTCGTTTTTTGTGCGGGTGAGTAGGCTGATCTCATTCACTCTCTGTCCTTGTGGACAGTATCTCTAAGTTTTTAATTCCTCTTCTCCATATGCGTTCACACACATGTTTGTTCTGGTAGTTTAGGTGGGCCATTTGATTTGATTTGATTTGATTTGATTTTACATTCCCACAAAGGACAAAGGCGCCAGAAAAGCACACATGCAAATAGGAGACCATCGACAGTAACAATCTTCTTCCGCTAGTTTGCAGTGGCTGCTGCTGCTGCTGCTGCTGCTGCTGTTGCTACTACTGCTGTTAGTCCTCGTTCTTGTGGACGGATTGTGGTCATTTATTGTATTGTAAAGCTCCGAAGGATTTATAATGACAGTGCTGTCTTTCATACCCGTTGCTGTGCCCGGCGACAGTGGCAGCGGCAGTGTTTCTTGACAGTAGTTAGATGCCAGGTTGGGCCGAATTTCAGCAATCATGGAAACAATCCTGGAGCGGGTAGTAGTAGTAGCAGTAGCAGCAGTAGCAGCATGAGCTCTGGACACTTGACACATGATGATGGTGCCGTACGATGCAAAAATAAAAAGCAGAAGGTGAACCCTTTATAAAAGTTTTCTTTCAAGGGAAAAATGTGTACTCGAGTACGGTAGGATATGATGGTTTGTGTGAGGTGTTGGGTGTGTGAGAGAGGGGGGGGGGGGGGGGGGGGAGGATACCTCCTACGAAGAGAAAAAAAGAGTGACAACAACAATGACTAACAACTACAAAACTCACGTGATCTCGCGCGCCAACAAGAAACACA
>Ga0100391_1000343_pt1 | contig 54872 bp, 33 predicted proteins | sample CryGeymeta201515_FD_81541 | JGI IMG/M metagenome (GOLD analysis project Ga0100391, IMG submission 81541) | Groundwater microbial communities from Crystal Geyser aquifers in Utah, USA - Crystal Geyser metaG 2015-15 | ecosystem: Environmental > Aquatic > Deep subsurface > Groundwater | place: USA...
CATATTACTTAAGCCCAACAAATGCTACTTCAAAAAACAACCCCGGGATTGTGTTTTTCCCCATCCCGGGGCAGTTTTGGAAATCCCGGGGTAGGGATATCCCTCGATTGGTGACAACAGATGAGTTGTTGATGAGTTGGTGGTGCACTACGCAACAACTGTTGATGGTTACACTCCACACGGTGTGTTGTTGGCAGACAACTCAGTGCTTCACAATGCTTGAAAACAAAACCCTGCTGCTGACTGCTGACAACGTATATAAATACTGTACATAAAAGCAAGAGACGTGTTATTAGACATTAGACTTTCATTTGGACGAATCGTAAGATGAAATTTTCCAATCTAATTGTTACGGCTTTTGTTGGCTCGAGCAGTCGAAACTCTGGCATCCATGACACAACTACAACAAGAACAACAACATCCTTTCCATTTCGCAGAACTGGATCTTTGCAATTGCTGCCACTAGCCGTTGGCGATCTTCCAGCTGTTCCTCCTGTTGAAATCGTTACTACTGCATTTCAATCCAATTTATTTTCTCAAAGCACCACCACCACTGGCAGCAGCAGCACCACCACCAGCAGTGATGCGAACGCTCCAATTCTTGTGGGAATTCGAGAGTTCCTCGTTCCTTCGGCTAACGCAGCAGCAGAAGCAGAAGCTTCGTTGTCGTCAACGTCAGCGTCAGCGACGTCATCATCTCCTCCTACGCAAGAAGAAATTAAACTTTTGCGGGAAGCTTTTGCTACCTTTTATGGTCTTGATCGTGATTTGGTAAAGTCAGAAGACTTGTTGAACAAGGTGATTACTGCCTGGCAACGACAAGCTCCTGATGAAAAGGCTGGACTTTACAGAGTCAGGGGTGATTGTTACATGGCCATGCTGCGACCAAATGACGCTGAAAGAGATTACACCACGGCCATTGAATTATTGAAGGGACCTGGTGGAGACTCGGCGGATCCATCAGAATTACCCATGTCATTGTAAGTTGTTGATATTGATTGGAAATTGTTAAGTGTACTCTGCGTTTTGGCTACTGTAGTTGATTGTAAAATTGTAGTAATCTGTAATTTCACCTGAAAATTTCTAAATTTTGTCTCCACCAAAAATACACGGAAATAAACCCAACGACACCAAATAACTGACGACAATTTGCGCAAAAAAAACAAAACACAATAAACCATCTCAGACTAGGACGAGCTCGAGCCATTCGCAGTCTACATTCCGCTTCCACACCTCAACAAAAAGTTCAGGCCGCAAAGGATTACCAACTTTCGCTACGGTTGTCATCGCGCGAAGATTGGGATACAGATGCCGAAAGCGAAGCAGATGGTGCTGCTCGTAATCCCTATGCCGCGTGGGAATGGGGAACGCAACTGCGAGCATCCGGTGATATCGCTGGTGCCGCCAAGACGCACAAACTTGCCGCAGAAGCCTTCGAGGACATTGGCGACAAGACACGATCCGTTATTTCTCAGTACGATGAAGGTATTGATTTGGCAGCCCTCGGCAAAAACAAGGAAGCCAATGAAGTGATTTCTAATGCCATTAAAAGTATGAAACAGATTGAAGGTGGCGACGTGGAACTGCTTCAGCGAGTCGTTGCCAAAGAAGGAGAGGCTAGAATTGCTTTGGCCAGCGCTTTGTGGGACTCTGGTAGTAAGCAAGAAGCAGAGTCGTCGCTGGGAACTGCTTGTGTGAGACTTGATGTTTTAGAAGCGGATGCTGAAAAGCGAGCTGCATCCAAAAAGGCAGTCACTGTACCTGATCACCTTCAGTTCAGCATTGATGATCAAGCTGGCGCAGGACTCAGCTGTTCTAGATTCAAGAACGAAAAGTTCCTAACGGAAACGCTAGAATGGCCAGAGGCTCTGCAGAAAAAAGTCAACAAGCTCAACTCTCTAGGCAAATGATGATCATTATTTTTTCAGGTTTTTGCCATCGCCTTCCCATGCAAGGACAACAAGCAATGCAGGCTATTTTTACTTTGATTTTAACCATAAAACAGTAGCTGTCAAGCACAAGTGTCGTATGAGATGGAAAGGGAGTTTGAGTAACTCGAAAACAAATAATGCATGCCAACCACGACGAGATTTAAAGGCTCACATCTGCAAAATAGCTACTACTAGTATCACAGCTTGTGCGTTTTTCAACCGTTAGCAAGTTGCCGCTGAGTCCTTCGGCATGGGACATGCAGACGCTTTCCTAATCATCTAATTTTACGAGGAAGCCTCTCCGGCCTGTCGCGAAAATATCATTAGAAGGGAGAATATATTTCATACGGCAACGCAACTTAATATAGCTCAATGAAATATATTTTACACCAGCGATCTTCCTGACTTTGACTTTTTAGACCGGATCGAACCGCGCCGATCGCTCCCGCCTCCACCACTGGATTCGTCCATGAGAATTGGCGAACGTTCATAGATTGTATTCTGATAACTGCTTCGAAACATTATCATAATCATTCCCATAGCCGAAACAATCAGCAGACACGAAAATAGCCACGTGAACCCAGTGATACTGTATTTACAAGTCGCATCGTAAAAGATTGTGGTATAAACTGGAACGACTCTCTCACAGCTTAGCAGGTTGACAGCCCTACTCGAGGATTGTAAAAGAGAATCTAACACTCCCACCATCTGGGCCAGCGATCGGACCAAGGGTCGAAAGTCACGGTTACACGCTAGAGACAGATTATCCATGGTTTGATCGTCGAAAGAGTTGGTAAAATTTTGAAGCATAGCTCGTCCTTGATCCTTCGAGTACAAACGGAAAGTGAAAAAAGTGAGCACGACGCAACCAATTCAATATCGATGCAGAATATGAAGCCAGCTATTACTTACAAGAGATCCACTAAAACCTCGTAGGAACACAAATGGATCGGTCTGGGCGTTTTCAGTGCACTGATTGGCATAGTACCGGACAATCTGGTAAAGGAACCCTTCTGGATCTTCCCCTGATCGGAACATGAAATCCATAATCACTTTATCAGGAGTAGAATTTTCTCCTCCGCAAAAATCAGCATTCATAGACGCCGCGAACGAAATGAGAACCAAAAAAATAAATGTTGCAAATGTCACAAACATAAACAGTGGCAAAATGACCCAATTTAGAACGCAGAGGAAGCAATCTGTCATGGTATTGAGTTGCGCAGCAAGGGCACCAGCCATCATCAAAGCACTCAAGATAAGGTAGGGAAATGCAATAAGGCCACCTGTTATATATGCAGCGTTAAAGGGACACAATACACTTTTGTGAGCAGTATGTTGTGATGATTTGACGTCGTCTGATCTTTCGTTGCCATACGAACGCAATCTTTTTTTTAAAAACTCACCGAGCCACTCGTTTTCCTCAATATTTATGATGTAATCATCAACATTAGTGAGTTGCTTCTTCGCGTCTTCTAAGCCTTCTTCCAAGCCTGCAGTGTCATCGTCAATAAACGCTCCCATTTGTTGCATTGCTTCAATTACGCCATCCGTGGCATTGAAGAGATTTTGACCCTGTGGAGTCTGTGCAAAAAGTGGATTGTCCGGACAGAATTCGTTCCGATCCAAATCCACCACCACCTGAGCTCGTATCTTTTCACCGGTAATGCCTGCTTCTTTTACATTGTCCACGGTTGACACGGCAGCGTTAAGGATCAGATCTAAATTGGACGTAGACATTTGGACAGTATCGGTAGTTTGCTGTAGGTTCGCAACACCCTTGGTGACCATGAGCATGGCGAAGACGATGTTCAATAATCCGGCAATGAAGAATGTAACGCGCACGCGAAAGGGTTGTTTCTTCCAGTTAGGGTCTTCGATGTATACTTCTCCGTCTTCTTCAAGTTCCCGCTTCCGCTTTTGCTCGGACGGGTCGTCTAGCCATGGATTCAAAAAGGGTTGCCCTGAAAGAAAGCCATTGAGTCTCATCTTGAACACGATCAGAACACAGGCCCATATAAGGAAAAAGACGAGTAGGAAGAGACCCGTAAACATCAATCCTGCAATGTAATCCTGTCCGTCCTGATGTCTGTCCTGAGTTCCAACATAGGCGAGATAACTAAAGTCGCTCGTGTGACTAAAGCGTGGAACACCCGCCATGGCAGCGGTGGATGGATTCTTCTCGTATTCTACCAATTTTTCTGCATTAAAATATGGCGTTGCATTGACCGCCCTTGTAAAATCAAAGTCAGCTTCCAATGGGCCAGCATTATTCCCGAAAATGTCGTTGCCACCGTTCAAAAACCCTTCCGCTGCTTCGGTTACTGTCCCATTGAAGCTTCCATCCAGCAGCGCGGGAGGGATAGTAACACCTGGAGGGAGTGATAATCCAGGAGGTAGGGTAATACCCTCAGGCAAAGTGCCATCGGGAGGAATGGTTGTTCCAGGTGGTAATTCTGTTGCCATAGTTGTTCTAGCAGATGTGGGGCTCAGTGCTCAATCAAAGGCTGAGGCTGAGGTGCGTGGGAAGAGCAAGATGATACAGAACTTTTGTGAATATACTACTAGACTAGTAGCAGGAAGTACACCAGGCTGGTCTTCACCAATCTTGCAGCTCTGGGAAAGGAAATCGGTTTTACGATAGTAGGTGCTCGAGTAGGATGTGAGAGGTGCTAAAATGAGTGCAACGGGTGAAGTAAGTAATCTTGTCTAACCAGCACAAAAATGACTTCTACTCATTGTGTGCCAGGATGATATTTCGCTCCTCACTTGCCGCATAAAATGACCCAGATTTGTGTGTTCCTTAACACTAAAATGAGGTTTCAGAAGAATTAAGCCTTAGCACGCAGACTAATAGTACTCCTACTAGGTAGTACTAGTACGCACTACTAGTAGTACTAATCTACAGTACCTCCTACTAGTAGCTACTGTAGAGCAACTAGTAGACTACTACTCGAGTAGCTACTAGGCTACTCTACTAGTTGCTACTAGCTAGAGTAGCGTCGTAGCTACTAGAGAGTAGAAATACCATGCCGCATGGTGTTTTTCTTCTCATTTTGACAAAAAAAAAACAGGAACAACCCTCTTTGGTATGGACATACAATAGCCCTTTTTAGCCCAGCACCGGATCAATTATTAGTCACAACATAGTAGTACATATGAATACATTGCTTGCAACCCTTTCTTAGTACCCACTGGATTATGTAATAGTCTCTAGCAGCTAGTACTCCTTTGCAATCTGCTTTCCTTTTGGGGTCAACAACCCCCCTCCCTTTCTCCTTAGTGAGCCGATATTATTATGATCCGGTGACAAGGCAAAATCTGGACTACGATCCACAAAACCTGCATAGGGAGCCGGTTGTTGCAGAGGCTGCTGCCGTCGTCGCCGCCTTGGCGTCTGAAGCTCAATGATACCCGTTTGATGAGGACGTGCATTACTCTGGTTTTCACCCGAGCTACTATATATAGACATGCCGAGTAACGAGGACTGGGCGTCATCCTGCTGGTGTGGGTGGGTATGAAAGAAACGGCCTATGATGGATGTGCTCATAATGCTGCGTTCCTCTTCAGAATCATCTGATAAATAATCGGACTCGTACGAATATTCAGAGGGCATGTCGTCTTCGCCGTCTTTGCCGTGGGATTGACCCTCCTCGCGGACTTTGCTGTTTTCATTCGTGCAGACTTCTTTGTCATCGCTCTCATGGTTAGCGTCAGAATGAACTGATCTCTGCGAGGGCGACGCGAAGTGGGCTACGTCAGATTCACAATCATCATCGCCCATCGACTTGGAGGTTTCCTCGGTATCAAATGTCGGAATACGAAGGATGCCACCCTCAGAGGAATCAACCTTTGCTTTCTTGGGTGGCAGGTCAACGTTCCAGCCGTCGGCATCAGCGTAGTACTCGGCCATGTACTCCTTGTATTCATCAAACTCCTTTTCTCGCTCTTTACGGCGCTTTCGTCGAGGCGCCTTCACCACGGCATTGAAGAGACCAGCCCTAGTTGTCAGCATGATAAAACCAAGAATGGTGATGGTACACATTCCGCCAAAGAGCCATGTGATAGCATCGACAGTCTCGGAGCAAGTTGCTCCATGCAAAATACGACGCAAAATAGGGCTTATTTTGTGGCAACCTGTAAGCTCAATCACTTGCCGAATTAGAAATTGAAACTTTTTCAGAATATCTACAAGTTCGGGAAGCCTTGAGACTAGGTCGTGTACATCTTCCACACAAGACTGATTCATTCGCTCACTCGTGAAAGCATCAAAGCTTCCCTCGAGTAACACGACAGCATCCATTGTGTGCTGAAGTATGGCATCGAGGCTGTGAATGTAATCCAGAGGGCTCTCGTCGAGGCAGCCTTCCATGTAATGCATGAACGCTTGGTACGAAATATCGGTTGTTGCTGTTCCGCGTTCTGTCAAAATTTCAGCGATGGTTCCAGTTGCACTTCGATTGCCGTAGCAAAAATCAGCATTCAGCATGGATGCTATTCCAAAGGCACAGGTAATAAGCATACTGCATATCAGGAGAAGACCAAATCCAGGGATTATAGCAAAGGAAAGGAGTCGCTGATATTTGTAGAGAATAATATCTTGTTTCGACAAAAATATTCCAAAGACAAGAAAGCCGTTGACAACGTTGATAGTCAATAGAAAGAATTTCAGGGCCCAGTCATTGGCAAAGCTCCACTCGATTGTTAGGTCTACCTGCTCGGCAACGCCGACGGCGTTCGTGAGACCATTATGAGCCTGGGGCGCATGATTATCCACAAAAGTATTGACTTCAGACAGTCCAGCCTGAATGTATTGCACCACAGTATCCATTGGTACGGCGAACATGAATTTAGAGTGATTTTGCGATTGTTGAAATTTTGGTATGCCAGGGCACATATTTTCCATGGATAAATCTTGTTGTGTGAAATTGACCAGCAGTCGGTCTTGTTCTTCTAATAGTGATTCTGCAATGCCAAGGCCTTGATAGGACACAGATTCGACTTCATCATTGATGCTTTCAACTTCATCTAAGGAGCTTATTAAGGGTTTTAATCCATTTCTCGTCATGATTAGCGTTGTGATGGGTATTCCAATGGAGGCCATCAAAAATATCCATTGAATTCTCCAGGACCGAATGATGCGCCTCCGTCGTTCCATGCGAGGGACGCGAGCCTTGCGCAAGGCTCCCACATCCACTGTATCGCCGCCAGCGGACCATCCAGCTACGGATTTTGGTACCGCCCATTTCAATGCCATCATGACCAAGATCCAAACATAGAACACAATGATAAAAAACAAACAAAAACTTAAAATTCCCCTCACATAGTCCTCCTGCTGTGAGCGTTCAAATGACGCCAGCTTTGACATTCGGTTGGAATGACCAAATCGAGGAATGGCATGGAGATCATCTACTGTAGGGCTCTATTGTGTAGAACGGAAAGAGGACGCGATGCGAGTGGGATAAAAATTAAAGTGTGGTGAACTATGCGTTATCCAAATTGCAAGACACAGTATCCATCGACGACACTAAAGTAGCAGCATTCATACCTGTTGTTGAGAAGGTTTATCGCTCAGTGAACCCAGCATTTTTGTTAATATTATACGTTCAACAAGTTGGATCGAAAGATTTTTTTGTGAAGTTGGTTAAACTTATTTTTCATTCAAATCGATCGTTTGATGTGGAAATGTGGCATTCGAACGACCGCCTGGCTCTTCTGCAGTGAGTGTACCCTGCAGTGCAGTATTACTAGAGTTAAGGTTTGCGGAGAAAGTTTCATCTCTCAAAAACGTGTCCATAATTTCGATCCAACAGCACCACACACAGTCGTCAAGAAACAAAAAGAAGTTTCTTTGACGAAAACGCAGGTCGCTGCTTGAAGCTTTGGACCCACCAGAATTCTTCAAGCTCGTCGAGTCATTGTGGACCGGTTCTCGAGCTTCCTTGCACTCGTCCGATCCTTGATACTAGATTCAATGTCTTCGTCAAAAGTGACGCGCCCTATTGTAGACTCATCATGGCGGTCAAATTCCTTCGCCATCAAAACGTACCAGGAAAGTCTAGATTTTTACACTCTCAGGTATGGAAGTTTCAACGAGCTAGAGTCGAGGTACTTTTGGTGTCCACGATTGTTCATACCATAAATACGCGTCCCTTTCTTCAACAAAATCATGTCACTACAATTTTTCTTGGAAAAGAAAATTCGAAAACAAGCCATTCGTCATCACTGACGGTGTGGAACGATGTTCGTACTAAAAAACTAAGAAGAACAAGGAAAATTGTGCGGATAGGTATCAAACATTAAAAATACCTCGATTGGATTCACTTCCGATACAGCTACACTTTAGAAACTATCAGAGCTTCGACGGCTTCTGAAAGCATCATCAATCAAAGCTTGTTGACGACGTCCTTCTTGATACCTTTTACGGGCTTGATATCCCCGCCAGATGCACTGTATCCAAGCAGCGGCAATGGCCTGAAAATATCGGTCTCTGTCACTTTGTCGCACGCGCTTTCCTCTCCAAAACCTCTGAATGCGAATAGCTGCCTGAATCTGGAGCATAACTCCTGCTTCGTGTTGGTCCAGGGAGACTACGTCACTCTCGATATAGTCCAATACCATCGAAGTGTTATCCCATGGCATGACTATACTAGGAATGGATGGCGTGACCAGGTCGTTTGGTGATAAAAGGCCAAGGTCAAAGTTGCACATGAGCGAAAGAGGGTTGCATGAATTGTGGTTGTCCTGCTGTTGCCGCCGCCGCTGTTGCCGCTGATGCTGATGCTGCTGTTCATATTTAGCACGCTGCAGAGAAATGGATGCATCTACTGCTAATTTGTTGTTGTTTGCAGCCTCTGACGAGAAATGGTCTCGTTGGTAACTCGCCAACAACATCTTGTGCTCTTCGTCGACCGCCCTAAACCGCTCCAAGACTTTCAAACAGCGTTGAGCAAAGCGTTCTTGGGATACCAAATAAGCTCGCTGTATGATGACCGCAGATCTAACTTGAAGTCTATGCTTTTCTAGAAAAGTTCTGGCTGCGTGTTGAATTGTTGAGGTACTCTTGAGGACACACTTGAATTTCTTTCGGGTCACACAACGACGGAGCAGAGCCTGAATTTGCACTGATGCAAATTCCTGTCGCCGGGACCGGAAAGCCCATTGTATTTGCGTGATTGAATGAATAACTCTATAGTATTGTGCCTCGCACATGATCTGATTCACGCATTGAAGTAGAACAATGAGAAAAGCCCGTGCGAATTCATAGTACCAAGCATTTAACAACCACCATGGATATCCAATGACCTACCTTTCTCCACCAACTCGCAATCATAGTAGCCGCGATGGATCGCAACCAGCAGAGTACAGAGAAATTTCGACGCTGAATATATGCTCGAAAAGCACTTTGGACTTTGATTGTGGCAAGCAATTGTGCTAGGAACCGCCTTCTGTCTGCCGCTCGGCGAGCTGCTGCTTGGAGTTTGACGGCACAGGTATCTTTTATTCGGAACCATAGTTTTGCAAAGCTTTGTAATGTCGTGAAGCCTGTTACCATTCGAACGTAAGCGCTTCGATCAAGTACCTTTCGGTACTGCTTTTGAATTTGAATAGAACCAGCACGACACGTTTGGAAGGCAACCCGGGCTATAACCATTCTCCATTGACGTTGAAGAACGGTAACTGCGCTAGCTTTTAGCGAGAGTAGCCTTTTTGCTTTTGCTTGTAGAATTGCAAAGCCCTGGAGTTGAATGGCGAGTTTTCTTTGAAAAAAATGTCTACGCCACTGGCTCTGTAGAGCAATGGTGGCATGCCGATGTTGCTTGTACATGGACTTGCCTAACATCATTCTCGTAGAGGTCTGGATAAATTTTGCCGCCGCCATTTTTGTTGAAAATTCTCGTTTCGCTTGAGCCTGCAAGCTTTTGAAACCACGGCGCATTTTGCTATAGTGTGACTGGCAGAGGGACTTACGCCATGGTTTCTGGATATGAATAGCAGCGCTGCGCGCAACTCTGAACGTTTTCAAAGCTGACCATAGCCGGTGTTGCTTTTGAAGTATTATGGCTGCTTGTGTTTTGGAATGAAAACCTCCCCTAGCCAGCTGCTGTAATACAATGAAGCCCTTTCGTGTGCGATCGTATGCAAGTTTACTGCTGAAGCGACGAAAAATCTTCTGGAAGATGATTGATGCATAACGCTTTTGACCGTATCTTTTTCTCGAATGGTATACTCTCCAACGTCTTTGGAGCACAGTAGCACATCTAGTCTTCACGGCAAACATAATTCTACACTGAAGCTGGTGTCGTCGCCATCGCATCTGAAGTCGAGTTGCCAACTTTCGCTGTCGAAGGTATGCCGTCTTCCTCGCAACCATCCGCCATTTGCACTGCAGTATAGTAGCTGCTTTCACCTTCTTTCGACGAATGTGGTGATATTTTACCAGGCTTTGGAAAAGACATAACCCTTTATTGCGTCTACCAATGCACTCTAAAAACTTGGGACTTCTTGAATATTTTCGCCATTTCAGCTGGAACAAATGAAATCCATTTTTCATATGAGCCAAATCATTTTGTTGGAGCATCACGCGAACGCGACTCTGAATTAGAAATGCCATGCTATGCCTGAAAGCATAAATGCACACCAGTTTTCTTCGCCAGTGCTTTTGAAGAAGGCAAACTGAATTCATTATGTTCCTCATTTGACGTAAATATTGTTTTCTCGTCACAGGAAACTCCACGTCAGACGACTGGACCTTGGAAAGAACCAATTCACTCACAACAGGAGTCTCTTGTCTGGCACGCCACCAGCGCTGGATCTGAATCGTGGCGTCCACTACTTTTTTTGTTCTTGGGATTGTGTTTTTGTCTGGTGCAGTATTCCAGCCAGGGATAATATGTGGCAATGAAAACAGGAAGAAATAAGAAGCTACAGTCTCCTGTGAAGGCTTGCTAGCGGGTTCCCCATTCCCGCTTCCCGTTGATAGAGTATTTGCACTCTTTTTCTGGGCTTTCGTAGAATAATATTTTTTCCTTTCAATTTTTGCTCGCCACCAGGCTTGCACCAAAACTGCAGCAATTATTCGCAGCCTTTTAGTCAACAAAGGTTTGACTGGACGCGCAGTTCTTTCAACTTCAATGCACTCCTCGTCAACAATTGCTCTGACGCAATGATTATCTGGTCTCCAAGAGTAGGCTCTCCAGTTTTGCTGTATTGTTACAGCAGCAGCTCGTGCAATGAGAAAGTTCTTTCTGCAAATGTAGGTCTTGTAAGAGATTTGAATGAAAAAGGCACAAATATCAATTTTGTCTCCAGGTGACATGTTGATAGAGTAGAGCTTGTAGTACTGATGCGGGCCCATAGATTCACTGCTGCAACAATCACGAATAGACATCGAGGCAGCAGACTCTGTGGAATTGTACCTCTTATAACCATTCATAATTCTATCTTGAATTGCCATTTGTGCCTGGTGGGTGTGGCGCTCTGCAGCTAGCTGTAGGAATAAGCAGCGAGCCGCAAATTTCCGATAAAAACACTGAATGACCGTGGCTGCATGTGCAATCTTGGCAATTTGTTTAGACATAGCAACCTGTCTTGCTTGTCGGCTACGGACATGTGTTTGGATTAAGGTGGCTGCCGCCATTTTCTCTCCGTGAAAAAGACGAACATGCTTTTGGATCAAGATAATTGATAGCAAAAGGGCAGCGGCTTTTTTGTCGTTGTATTTTCCCCACGCCGTTTGGATGACGGAGGCTGCAAAATGCTGTGTCAACATGACTTCATAATTTCTTCTTGCCTTGCGTCCACGGATGACTTTTTGCATGACAGTTGCCGAGAAGTCTCGTTTTGCTTGTAGGTTCCTCCTCGCCACATAGGAACGATATGCTGACTGAATGTTGCAGATGGCCGAATTCTTACGTAAGAAAACACTTCTACATGAATACATCCTCCATACTGTCTCAATCTGCATAGCAGCTGTCGCTCTATGAGCACTTATTTGGATCATGTGCCGTTTATACGCAGCTTGAATGACATACGTAGCCCTTGTAGCGGTTAAAAAAGAGGAATCGTTAGGCGACAGCAATTTTATTGTCAAATTTTAAAAATGGAGTAACAAATATATTGACGCACCATACTTTTTCCACGAAACTATTTCTTGACATAATCATCCTCCATGCTGCTTGAAGTCGAACAGCAGAAGCCTCTCTCAATCGTTCTAGCTGGATCCTCCGAAGAGCTTCCCGTTTCAGCTTGAGGAGAGTCAGTTCTCTGTAAAATTCTCTACTTTTCCACATGCACCGACGTAAAACCATAGCACGGAACCAGGCCTGGATAGTGAATGCAGACGCTTCGCGTTCTTCCATCTGGTCCAAACATTGAATCATCCTCCACCACGACTGCACCTTTACAGCGGATATTTTGACTATTTTCAACCCCTGTTTTGCAGGACGACAGGCATTACAGTGCCTCCAAAAGCATTGAATAACAGTCGCAGCAGCCAACTCATGAGATATTTGAGCCATAATTTGTTTCATCTTCGAGGACTGCAATAGTACGGAAGCTTCATTTAAACGAGCACACTGGTTTTTAAAGGATTTCAATAGTGCCGTTTTGCTGAGGAGGCTGAATTTCTTATGGCTGCTCCATAGAGTGCACAGCCGGTGGCGATGAGCTTCACACAGAACATGGATGCTGCAACGTGTGATATTTCCTACGCCAAGACCCTCTCCGAAATAGATCGTAGCGTTCGTGACCCAGTTAACCGAAAAGGTATAATGGGTGACAGAGACATACTGCGGAATCGAATGGTTTGCGACCTGTTGAATCGCGTTTGTCAGCGCAAGGAGTCGGACTCTTTGACGTAAAAGAGGATCGCTGGTCGTTCCTCCTTGGTGGAAATCAACACGGACCGACCTGTAGAAGGAACGAGTGAAGTGTTGGTTTTTCCTTTTTTAGAGGTGTTGTGGGTCAAAGTGACATGATTTTTCAGAACACAAAAATACTTACCATTGCCGAATTAGATGCTTTGAAATCAAGTGGGAATGCGCACGGTAAACACGCCAAGCTGACTGAATTTTGACGCTGGCTCTGTTGTTTGCTTTGAATTCCAGTTGTTTTCTGGCCCACCGCTGAAGGGACGGTATCAACTGGAGCTTTTGCAGGTCATAGTGATAATACTTTTTCTTCGCAGGCAAGTAATTGGAAACAATGCTGCTGGCCGCACTTTTTGTCGATTGGTATTGTCGCGATGTGGAAGCAGAATGTGACTTGCTTCGTAGCTTATCCCTTGTAGCATCTTCCAGTGGAACTTCTTGCTTTTTCTGGGCTCGTCTTCGCAAGTGGGCTGCTCGGTATAACGGTCCAGATGCAATTGTTTCTGGTTCTGTAGTAGATAGGCACAACTTTTCCTTTGGTCCCTCATTACAAGAAGCCACAGACGGACTAGTTGTATCTTCAGCATAAGTGATAATTTCACTTGATGGTACGGCATCCGCATGCGCAGAAACGAGGGATGTTGTCGCTTCAGAGAATCTCATCTCTACGGCATCTGTCTCGGTATCGTTGTTTACTTCTCCTGAGCTGCAACCATCCAACATGAGACTGTTGCATTCGAGGTGTTGATGGCGAATCACTGACTGGTGTTTGAGTAACATTCTTTGGATGAGTGCAGAGGCGTTGCTTTCACAAGCTCTTCTCTCCAAATCAGACACCAATCTACGGCGCGTGTCCTTTGCTGTCTTGATGCGCCATTTTCCTTGAAGAACCAGTACAGCATGTTTTAGCATACAGAACTTGTGTACGGCGGCTCTTCGGCGCTCCATCGATTGTACCACAGGAACCGATTCCCTCAGCTGGAGGTAGTAGGCTCGAAGTTGCATGTGCTGCCACCACTTTTGAATCTCTCTTGCAGCTTCGACAAGAATCTGTAGTTCCTTTTGCACTCGCAGTGCGCGAAAAACACATTGAATTTTTGTCGCTGCTCTCTGTCGTCTGCGGCTTCGTTGCTTGGGATTGCATGCCTTGGCTTGCTGTACGCTTTTGTCGATGCTACCCTTTTGGTAAATCAAATCGATGCTTGAGACAGTTGCAAGGATAGGTGATGGTGGTGCGGGAGTTTTTTGCTCGGCTTGTTCATTGTGTTCATGCTGATATAACCTATCAAACGGGGAAACAACCCTTGCTGGGAACAAAACGCTCTTTTTCTGCTCAGCACTAGTTGTTACTGAGAGCATACGAGGTGACCAGGCACCTTTTTCTGAATGTATCTGAGATTGCCATTTCTTTTCTAGCATACCAAGCTTGTCAAAAAGACTGGTACTCCGAATAGCATTCTGCCGCCGCCCCTGCTGCTGAAGTGGTTCATCGCGTCCCTCGTTGCCATTGACATCTCGACAGTCATTGAATTCTCGGCATTCTGGTTCCAACTCGTGGCTAACAATTGCAGCGTGCTCCATCGTCGCGATAATTTTTTCCCTAATTTAATTGCGTACTTTGCTTCTGTATTGGAATAGTAGCAGAGTGTGTGTGAGAGTGAGTGTTGATGAGCAGGAATTGCAAATTGCAAATGGTGATTAACACCTTCACTGTTTGGTGCTGGGGGTAATAACACCACTACTATAACCTTTTGAGTCCTAAGTACCATATTGAGCGATCGATTTGGTCTAATTAATTTAACGTATTCATCTCCCATAAAAATCAAGATCAAATGTGCGATACCTCATCAATCTCGGCATACTCGTTGACGATTATTATTATTAGTTACTAGAGTGTGAGTAGACCATGTACCATAGTAAGACTAACTTCTTTATTACAATGGTAGGTGATGTTCGAAGAAAGCAAACTAGAGTAGGAGTATTACTGTGGTACTCTCTACTCGTCGAGTACAGTACCACTACTCAGTATCATGTAACCAAATAGTCTATTTGCAACTTCGTACTAGCTAGTAGCGCAACCTCAGTCTTAATAAAGTATCAAAAATCCCGAGGCAGACTACCCATGAGAGCAAAAAATCTGGGTAGATAGTGGGCGATGTAACTTTCCGTGTAAAAGCCGTGCTCCTTGTTGTGGGCCGACACTAGGTTGTGCGATAGCTCATGAGCAAAAACTACCATCCAATACGAGTAGCAGTCAAAGCTGTCGTGCTTATTTTGCAGGTAATGGAGAGCGTGAAAGAATCGCACATTGAAGTGCAGTGAGCGATTCGAGTTGAACGCAATAGTTCCACCGAAAGGATCGTGAAAGATTGCAATTGATCCGCTGTCGATTTCGTAGACTTCCGCCAAGCGAACCAACACCAGAGCAAATTTTTCCACTGCATCGTCGTGTTGTAGTAGAAAGGTTTCAGAGTCAGGTGACCTGCGAGCCGAAAAGACTTGAATCCCGTTGTGGGTTCGCCCGTCTCCTCGTGGGCCAGCATAAGGTTTGAGCGATTGTCCAGGGACAACTTCACAAGTATTACCACGGTCAAGGTCCTTGGGGACCGATGTCAGTAAAGTGTCGTTTGATTTGATACCTTTTGCGTTCACAGGTGCTGAATTCCGAGCTTCGTTTTGAAGCATATTTGTCATGTTGGAGTAGGAAGCTGCGTCGTGCTGGGGTGCAACGGGATCGGTCTCTCTAATATGCTCAATGGCTGGACCCATCTGCGAGCCGACACCACCTGCACGCACATCACCACCACTAGCCGCAGCGCTGGCAGAGCTCGAACCCCCACGATCACCACCGCGAAAGCCACCAAGAGCACGTCCTAAGCTCTTTTTCAAGCTCTTTTTCTTAAGTGGCTTCTTGCTCGATTGCGATTCATGCGGAGCCTCTAGAGCGGCTGAAGCCGCAGGCTTGACTGCGTGGGGTTCGGACTTGTCTGGCTGAGTCTCAGATTTCCGAGGATAGTCCCCTGTTGCCATTACTTCGGCCAATTTCTGGACCTCGGCAAGCGATGGAGTTGTTCCAAGTTGCTTTCGCAGGAAGTCGACGTCCGCATCAGGGAACATCTGTTTCACCATCGTCCAAATTTCTTCGCTCGAAAAAACGTCACCGTCTTCGCCAGCAGTACTACTAGCAGCTGTATTCACAGTGTCTGCATCATCCGGTGATTGTGGGCCCTTATTATTCGTCGCAGCAGCAGAGGCTACGGAAGCAGCAGCAGCAACTCCTGTGACATCTGAGCCTGTATCTGCAGCTTTGCTTGTTGCCTGTACCTCGGGTGCCTTCTTGGGAGGTTGTTTCGGTTGAGGCTCTTCCGGTGGAGGTTTAGGTTTCAGCACTCTATCAACGGGGAATCCACGAGAACGCAATTGTTCGAGCGATGTATCCAATAGAGACGAAATGAAGAATGCATCTTCGAGTTGACATCTTTGCAAGATCAAATCACCAATGCTTTGTCCTACGTCAAAAAAGTCGAGGTCTTTCGTGACGTACATTGCATTTCGTTTCCTATCAAGGTGCCGGGCACAGCATGTAGTACGCTGACGTCGCTCCGATTTTCCCAGAGTAAACACAGCAAGAAGGCCATCGGCTTCAAAGATTGTTAGTCTCTCTGTGTCCAGGACTAAGGCTGCGTTTGGAACCAAATCGCGCGAGGTTACGTGAGGGGATACCAAAAGTGGTGTGCGCTCATCAATACGCTCACGCAAGGCTCTGGTCAGGCTTGTGGCGTCTTGAGCACTGCCTACGATTTCGTATCGCTTTTGCACCTCTTTGGAGATGAATTTGGATCCAATCAACGAATAAAAATCCTCCAAGTCAGATTCATGTGGTGCTCGCAAAACAGGAAACATTCGTCCAAAGAAAGAGTTATCAATGACATACTATAGAGGCAAGCAAACACCACGTGAGTGAACAATTTGCCTCAACAGGAAAGAGAGAGAGACGCATGCAATTCACTTACAATGTCTTCAGCCTTAGCAAGCTTGAAGTTCTGCTTATCTTTGGCGTCATCGTCATCACTCATATGCGTATATGCCAAGAGAAAGGGTGCATTGCGAATCTGAGGCGAGACTCTCGAAAAGGGTGGATTAGCAGCAAGCCGTCGCAACAGTAAAACATATTTCTTTTTGCCGAGCTTCTCCAGAATTGCTTCAGGCTCCTGAACGATCAAGAGGAACAAATCCTTCGCTGAAGCCTCTTCCTTGACGCCCACCGCACTGAGGAACGAGCTGAATTCAATTGCTTTGAACAACAATTCTGTCAACGAATCGCTCGACTCAGAAGTCTTGAAGAAGACTTGTTCAGGACGGAACCAATCGACGACGCCGTCATCATTAAGGAGAGGAATAAAACTGGTTCTTCGCAGAGACGCCAGAGAATTCTTTTCGAAATCCGAGGTCTTGCTGGAAAGATACTGAAAAATCAAAGCAAATGTTTTCATGACTCTTTGGGAGAGCTCTCCCTTGGTAGCACCCGTCACTGAAACTGTCATTTTCTTTGCAAGCTGGACCAGCGTCAATAGCTGTTCCAGCAGCTCATCTGGATCTGGTGACCGTCTGCATTCAAAGATAGTGCCATAAAGCTCTCTAGACTGAAGATTGGGATCTACTACGGGGTAAGACATGATTCCAGAGCTGATATCAGTAAAGCATTGGCTTGGACTACACATCTCTGTCTTTTCGCTGTCTAGTTGCAAAAATCTCAGTCGGGTCGCCGGGAGAATTTTAAATTTGGATCTCTGCGAGTGGGAAAGCCGTGAATATTCAATTCGGTAGGGTCCATGTGGCCCCATGCGCTTGCTCATATAGTCTAGACATTTGATTCTGGATTCGTCATCCTGAACCTGGTGAGTAAACTGCAAGACGCTCTCCAATGACGGACGAATATGACATCCCAGTGCAGCTAGAAATTTACCGTTCTCGGAATTGATTGATAAACCATCCTCGGATGGCCATTGAAGGAGCCGCACAAACGGAAACAAACGAAGATCCGGGTCTAACCAAAGCAGAGGTGATTGTTAGCACGGTGCAACTCGCTGTGACCATTTGTTTAGAAGCGTCATACAGCCCACTTACCAGGGAGGAAGAGCTCCGACGGAGCAAACGTTCTTGACTCATCATTGGCTGCGGGTAGGTATTGTGTTCGACGCAACATGTTGACGTCCTTGCTGCTCAGCGAGGCCGAACGTAGATACTCTACCAGAGGTTTGGGATCTTTCGACCATTTCAGCGTATCCAAATTTTGGAAAAGAAATTCAATGGCAATACTCTTACGAACGCCGAGCACCAACAAAAAATCTTCTGTGATGCCAGCATTTTTCAGTGTTTTGGAAGCTTTGTGAAAAGACCCAACACCGTCAAAAGCTTTCAGCTCGGCCGAATACAAATAGAGATCTAAAAATAGGCAGGTGAGAAAAGTGGAGTGAGAGATAGCGCAGTAGTGAACTACCGAAACCAAAAAAAAGACTCACTCGAGGGAATGTCAGCAGCAAATTGGGTTGGTTCGTTCGAGTCAAAAGGAATGCAGCGTTTGTCAGAGAGAAGCTGTCGACAGAACCCTCCATACACATCACGTTCATTTCCGACTCTTCGATCGTATTCCTTGCTGAAAATGGTCAGAACTTTCATTCGCAACATCTCATCTTCGGCTTGTCCTGCTGTTATGCAAGAATGAAAACTAATAAAATCTAACCAAATCTCGAGAGGTACAGGCTTGAACCATTCCTGAAAAGCATTGTCAGTCAATGTCCTCATTCCAATGGCATCCTGCAGAGACTTGGGCATGACAGAAGAAGGCATGGGCAAAGTGGGATCCGACAACAGTCCTTCCTTTTCGACGTAAAAAAGAAAGTCTCGTAAATACATGATACTTTTTGCTTCGGACGATTCTTTGGAAGCTTCATCATAAAAAGCAATGGAATCTTTAATAGTTCCAGCATAGTTGCGCGTCGTGTATAGGTCGATTTGACTGTAGCGAGCCCACCAATTCAGGAAGAAAATAAGCTTCGACTGGTCCAGCACTTCATCTGCAACAGCTTGCGCCACATCCTTAAGTTCGAGTTTTCGACTGCGAGCAATAACGTCAAAATATTCTTGGCAGTTTATGTAGACAACTTTCCGAATCACCCTCGACTCAACAAATGATTCCATACCTTGATTAGGTAAACGCGCTTCGTCTCCACGGATGACACCCGACTTGGCCAGCACAGGCGGAGCAGTAGCTGGCATGCATCTGGAAAATCCTTCAGCCAGATTCATCCCTACAACTGCATCGGGAGTAGATTGTTGTGGGCAGAAACTCTGCATTAGGAGAATCGCATGTCTCTCTTCCTTGCACAGCGGACGAGTGTCCCTGGGATTCAAATATTCACTCCCATCGTCGAAAATTTTGTCGACGGTGCTGACGACTGACACAATCTGTTTCTTTAGTCCTTTGGCCATGAACTTGGCAAAACCAAAGATTCCATTGCTGACACTTGTATCTTCACTGGCTACAGATTTCACTTCTGCCTGCGACGCCTCTTCTTCTGCCGCAGCCGCAGCTTCTGCTGCCGATATAAAGGCTGCATTCTTTTGTTGGGCTAACAAATCTTGCTCTAGCTTTTCTCTTGCCGGAGCATTTTCTTTCCATTCAGCGTCGACAAGACTCATGGCGTGTTCTAGGGACAGCCGCATCAAGATACCCGAAAACTCTAAAAGCTCAGAATTAAAGATGCACAGAGTACTGTCTTGTAGATCGATAGCCTCTCGCTCCACTGTTGGCACAAAGGGAGCTGACAAATGCGCTGCTAATCCTGTCGTTTGTGATGTACGAAATCCAATAAATATGCGTCCCTTCCCCATTTGGGGTTGAAAGGACTCGGTAATTTTGTCGGCTTTGTTCTTTTTCTTGGAAGATTTACCACCAGCATCTGCATCATCGCCTGCATTCAAGAATATTTCGACATTGACCTCCTTTGGAGGTTGTTTTTTGGTGACACGTTCCATTCGCTTAGCCATGGTACTAGTAATACGCGTCTTTGCGACTGCACTGACATATCGTGCTTGAATACTGCTTGCATCTCCATCCAACAGGACATCAATTTGATAAATGCTCTCCTTGATGGCGTTTTTGTTGTCTTGCAAGTAAAACACGCCTTGTGTCGTCGACGTCTGAGCTCCATCATTTTTGAACCAAGAGGACGACGACGGCGGTACAATGGGTGCAGGCTCCTTGATTTGTGTCTTTTGAATAAACAAACGTTCGTTGCCATCCACGAAAACACGAATATTTCGCAAGCACCGTGTAAATGTGAGACTGGCGCACAAAAAGCTCCCAAATTCTTCCAAATCCGGCAAAGTGTAGGGATCCCGACTGGGCAAAACAAAGGTCGTCCAGGGTCTCCCTCCAGGACCCAGTTCTTCCTTATTTCTGACATTTGTGGCTGTTTTGGTCCAGAGAGCATCTCCACGCCATAAGAACGCCAGGGCCTGATCACCCGAAATGACCAGTGGTTCTTCGCAGATACTAAACATGGTGTAAGCCCCGACACCAAAGGCTCCCACTTTGGAAACATCCGGATTTCCTTCGGCAATCTTCTTCAGCCGCGCCCAATCTTGATCCCGAAAGGGCATCCCATTGTTGCGGTACATGACTTGTTCCACAATGGGAGTACTAGTACTAATAGTACTAGTACTACTGCTACTGCCCTTATCGGCCGCCGCCGTCGTAGTGAAATGAACTTCCGCATTGGTGGCTTCGGCGTCGTTAGAATTCTGCAACAATTCCCGGTAGACTGCACCGGCACTGGCATATCTTGCCAATATCTTATCAATCAGAGCACGCTGATTGACTTCCACGCGACTGTCGCTTCCGGAATCTTGTACCGATGCACGAATGTTCGAGTACAGCGTATTGTTACTGTTGGCGACTGTCATGACAAAAGCTGGGTGGGACTTGGAAAGAAAAAGTAGATCTGGAAGATGACGAAGAAAAAGAAAGACCGAACCGACCTCTCGGAATTGTAACTCTTCCTCTTCCGTCCAAAAGCGACGAGCTACTCTCTACTCGGAGTAGATGGCTAAAGTAGCACAGGCAGAATAGAATGTAAGGCTGGAAGGACTTGTGATTGAATGGTAACTTCTTAACACACTACTAGTTGCGATCTGCGTGATAGATGCGTTTATGATAATGCCAGCTACTGTAGTTGGCACTTCTGTCATTGTAGTGCAGAATGTGCGAGTTGCATTTCTTTTCGAGATTTTTCTTCGGCCTTAACGAGAGGCTTACTTAAACGAGCAGATGTGCGTATCACAAGGCTACTTGTATCATGAATGCCCGTGACCAAAGCCCTCGTCAAAACCAACCAAAATAATAACATTGTCAGCACTTTTTCGCGGCCACCACTCTATCTTTCTCTCCATTATTCTCAACTTCTTTCAAGCTCTCGCTACGGTAGACTAGACTACTACGTACAAGAAAGGACAATTCCCTGTTTCATTCTCTGCATAATAAAGCAAAAAATAGAAAAAGTATGGCTAAAAAGACAACCGACAAGAAGAAGAAAGGTCCCAAGGGAAAGATTGCTCGTGCCAAGGCCAAGTTGGAGCGGCAGTGGGGGGAGGTCGCGAAAGAAGTAGACGGTGCTCGTGATGATGGTGTATCGAAAAAACGAGTCGGTCGAAGTCGCCTCTTATCGCGAAAATCCAAGCAACTTCCAAAGGAGGAATTGCCATCACCAGGTGACATACAAAACGAAAAGGCGGTAGAAGATTGGATTGGCAAAAAGAACAAAAATGACCACAACAATTTTGATGGTTCTTCCTCGTCTTGTAATGACAGTGACGACGACGACGACGACGACGACGATGGCGACAACAATGGAGACGAGGAAGAAATTATGGGAAAAGGTGCCTTTTATTCCAAATTGTTGAAGAATATTCAAAAGAGGAAACAAGCAAACGAAGAGTCTGACGAGGAAGATAGCATAGATGACGAGGAAGAGAATAGTCCAAACAACAACACAACCACGAGCAGGATCGAAGAAGACTCAGGACAATCTGACGACGACGAGGAGGAGGAGGAGGAACCAGCTCTCAACACATACGACGAGAATCAGTTGGATTTGTTCGGTGATCGGTTTTCCTGTAGCATTGGATCATTGCCAGAAGACGACACAAAACGTGAAGAAATAATGCGCCAACGACAACAGACTTGCAAAGTAGGAGTTCCTCACGTGGACCCCATGTTGGAACTACATGTATCCAAAGATTTGTTGGAGGAAATTATTGGAAAGAATGGTCAAGATGCCAACAAAATTGTGCCCAAATCAGTTTGGACGAGATTATCTCGTCAGGCCTTTTCGTGTAACCGCGATGTCGTGACAAGACAGTGGAACGAGCTGACGAATCGAGCCAATAATATGGAATCGTCCTTTCAAAGCGTTGTCTACCCCTTTTTGGCTCGCTACGCTGACTGCCTCGTGACGTGCAAATCCAAAAAGGTGAGATTCTCAAAGCACTTGTGATCATCAATAAGACTTTGCGCATTTTCTTACGTCCTTTTTTCGAAACCAAACCGTAATCGTATCATTTGTCTACACATCAGCATCGAGAGCAAGCTTCCAATATGGCAGTATTGCACATGATCAATCACGTTTTGACATCCCGGGGACGTATTCAGCGCCATAACCGTAAGTTGAAGGTCATGACAGAAGCGGAAGGCAACAACATAGACGAAAATGACATCAAAATGAAGGAAGATGATGACGAAGACGAAGACGAAGACGAAGTTTTTAAGGATCAAGGATATACCCGGCCAACAGTTCTTGTTTTGTTGCCAACTCGGGGAGCTTGTTATGCATTTGTTCAAAGGGTTATCCAAATGGTCGATGGAGACGTACCCAAAGAATATTTGGAGCGCTTTGATCGCGAGTACGGGGCCCCAGAGGACGACGAGGAGGATAACGTCAACGAGACCGAGGATTCCGTGAGACGTCACCGAAAGAAAATTCTGCAAGAAAAGGGAGCTGATTGGCAAGAGCTATTTGGAGATGAAACCAACAATGACGATGACTTTAAGATTGGATTGGCCTTGAATGCCAAAAATGCCAAGAGTAAAGGCAAAAAAGAACATGCAAGTAACGGGGTTGGTGTCAAGCTCTACACGGATTTCTACGGCAGTGATTTTATTGTGGCATCTCCTCTTGGACTCAAAATGGCATTGTCTTCTGAATCGAATGAAGGAGAGTCTGACTTTCTTTCTAGTATCGAGATTTGTCTGATAGATCGATCAGATGTTTTGATGATGCAAAACTGGGACCATGTCAATGATGTACTTGACAGTCTTAATCTACTACCCAAACACAACAACGAGACAGACTTTTCTCGCGTCCGAAACTATTTTTTGGCGGGACATGCTGCACACTGGCGACAGACTATTTTCTTTTCCACGTTTTTGGACCCTGTCATTCTGTCTTCCTTTAAACGCTTTGCGAAGAGCCGCAGCGGCGTACTCAAGACGCGGCAAAAAGTCCTAGAAGATGAGGGAAGTATTGCCAACGTGATTGTTCCGCTACGACAAGTCTTCCAACGCATCCCGATTACTTCCTTCAGCACGGCGAGCGAAGACCGAATGAAACACTTGACACAAAAAATCCTCCCTGCCATCTTGAACAACAACCAAAAGCACACACTTATCTACATTCCTTCCTACTTTGACTTTGTTTTACTTCGAAACTACCTGATCAAGCAAGAAGCGCACTTTGTAAGTGTCACTGAGTATTCACGTGTGAGCGAAACCAGTCGTGGCCGGGCTCGTTTTTTGCAAGGACGAAATCCATTGATGCTGTACACGGGTCGAGCACACTTCTTTTTGCGTCACAAGATCAAAGGTATCCGAAATTTGATTTTCTTTGGCTTGCCGGAACACCAGGAATTCTACGCAGACCTGGTCAATGTTTTGAACGAAGGACTAGATCATTTAGATGCAGAAGCAAACAACTCGGATGCGCTAATCAGCAGCATCGCTCTCTTTACAAAGTACGAGGCTCACGCTCTGGAAAGGATCGTGGGAACCAAACAGTCGAATCGAATGGTCAAGGGGGACAAGTCCACGTTCATGTTTCTGTCCTGAATGTATGACTAATAGTAGTTGTGACGATAATTACGACGATTTGAAAAGATTTCGATTAGATTTTAGAGTTGTCCAATACGATAACTCTGGGAAGCGATGGAGTGACTGGCGTAGTCGTTGCATATCAGATTGAACAGACTATCTGCGTCATTGCCAGTAGCTCGTAGAGCGTAAGCCATGAGCTGTATGATACAGCCCAACGTACCTGCTCTGCTCTGGTTTTGCTGCAGAGGAGCGCTCGCAGAGTCCAGATTACTAGAGAAGGCCTTCTTGCGCCACCAGTCAGGGCGGTCCGGTCTTCCGTACAGACGTCGCGATTTTCATACATGCAGCTATCAGCGACCAAATTGGAGCGAATTCTATATTTATTTGATATGCCGTGTTGCGGCTGTAAGAGCTGGAGCTGCTTCCTTCTGCGAAGGTAGCGTAGCGTAGTCTACTAGCTTCGCGTAATTTCCACGCGTAGATTCACGGGTGACAGACAGGCCTTTGCAGGAGGGGAGACAGATGTTTGAGATTGAAAGCGGAAAGCATGGTGTGGAAAGCTGAATTTCTGACGACACCAGCAGAGCCGCTCAGCAAAATCCATCTCACACTTCTTCTCTATCACACCATCATCATTATTATTTTTAGCAAGATCTTGTTCTCTTTTTCTCTGATTGCTAAGCTTGATCATACCATATTTTTGATTAACCATGAAATTTCAAGTAGCAGTATTGAGTCTGTTGGCAGCCTCTGCCCAGGCTTTTTCGCCCAAATCTCTAGTTCCCCAATCGAAAACTAGTAGTAGCAATCTCATCACTCCCAGTAGTGAATTGTGGATGCCACCCATGAATATGGTCGCTGGTGGGGCAGAACGAGCTCGAGAAGAATACTATGAAGGTACGCTTTTGAATTTTTGTTTTGTGGGGATCAGATTATGGAACATCCAAAGATATCAGCTGGACCTCCTTAGTGATGGAATAATGGGATACGGGATAACTATCGTTTTGTCGTTTCTCACATTATCGTGCATTTCTTTCTGTATGCAGGTGCCCGTATTGGACCTCCCCCTGATCTTCCATCCCTTTTGCTGCACAATCGAATCGTTTACATTGGTATGCCATTGGTTCCTGCTGTGACAGAATTGGTGATTGCAGAGCTTTTGTATTTGAATTACGAGAGCACCACCGACCCCATCACCATGTATATTAACTCCAGTGGTACCACAACTGCCAGTGGACAGGCCGTTGGATTTGAGACAGAAGCCTTTGCCATTGCCGATGTGATGAAATATGTTAGGCCTCCCGTTCACACCGTTGCTCTTGGGCAAGCCTTTGGAGCTGCGGCCATGCTTTTGTCTCAAGGAAAGCGTGGACACCGATTTGCGCTTCCAAATGCAACAATTCGCTTGAACCAGCCCAAATCGCAGGCCCGGGGACAGGCATCTGACATTGCCATCAAGGCGCGCGAGGTTGCTCACAACCGTAGAGCAACTTGCGAATTGATCGCCGCGGCATGTGGAAAGCCCGTGGAAACTGTCATGGAGGATTGCGCGCGAGTGAAATATTTGCAACCAGATGAAGCTGTAGAATATGGATTGATTGATGAGGTTATCAATAACAAGAAGTGGGCCATGGCTGCCCAATCTCCTAGCTTCATATCTCGGCTATAATCAAAAAAGAGATATGGCAGTGTTAGCTTTCGATTTTATTTGGCATGTTGAGTTGTATGCTGGCTGTCGGGTTGTGGATTGCTGGTTTTTATCGTTCAGCTTTTTTTGGCTCGTCGCTCACCGTCTTCCTAGAATTAAGCGAAGACTTAAAAGGCAATTGCTGCGATGGGAAAAGTATTAGAAGTATCACCATGAAAGACTAAGAAACGAAGAGTCGATTCCAAGATATTGAATTGGTCGCGTGAATCACTAACAAACAAAACATGCATATAAATAGTGGTTTCATTAAACTTTTATGTAGATACGCCGTAACTTATTCGGTTTTAATGGGGAACTTCCGGGATGGAGATGATAGAAACGAAAACATGCCTGCCATGTTCCGCTACCAAAGGGCATCTCTAGTTGACTGCGAAAAACGAACGACCCTTTTAAGATTTCCAAAAACGATATGCACAACAATACTACTTTATCTGCTTCCATTTCTTTCATGTGGAGCACACACTATCTCTTTAAGCAATAAAAATTCAGTTTACGAATGTAGCTACCTACTCGTTCCTAAGACCAAAGCATCACATTCAAAGAACACCGCAGACTCAAACTACCATCTTGGGTTTGCCGCTGTCATCAAACACGAAGAAGAATCCTTCATTCTTGGCGGTAGCATTCAATTTGGCCACCATGGCTTCTCGCTGTTCGAGCAGTTCGGCCTTATCGTCTCCCTTGGACGCGGCTGCCTTGTCCTTGAAGAACTTGATAAAGGCATCCTTGACGGGATCTGCCTTGGCGGTTGTTCCGGCCAGCTTTGCCATGGCCAAATCCATGGCAGCCTTCTTCATTTCCTTGGAGGACAAAAAGTCGGCCTTGACCTTTTCGGTAGCTTCCACCATCAAGGAAGTCTTGGCCTTTTCCTTGACATTGATTTCTTCTTGTTGAATCAAATGCAGAACCTTTTCAACCTGGGCCTTGAAATCGTGTTGGGGCTTAATGGCACCGGCAGTATTCAACTTGTGGTACGTTTCGTCCGTAACCTTGGCAATGGCCTCGAAATCTTGCACCAAATTACCACTCAATTTTTCAATGTCCTTGTGCAAATCCTGGAGGCAATCAATGACGGCGTCTTCGAGTTCGTTTTGTTCGGCGAGCATAGTATCGGCCTTTTCGACCAAACCCTTGTGAACCATTTCACCAGCTTGCGTGTACACGGTAATGCAAAAGAACAAGAAGACACTGGTCAACAGAGTTTCTTCGTTCACAATGAACCATTCATTGTGAATGGCTGGAATGGCAAAAGTAAAACCAAGGGGAATGGCGTACAGAGGATCCCAGAGACTCTTTGCCTCTTCCGCAGGAGGAGTCGCAAGAGTCTTGGCTTCGTCGTTACGCACAGGCGACGAGTGAAACTGTTGCACGCGAAACGTTGGGGGTGTTTGTGCGGAGGCAGCAGATCCAGCCTTGAACGCAGTCGAAGCAGTGACCGCTGGGGCTCTGCTGGGTACGTTGTTCAGGAGGATTTGTAGGTGAAGAGTACGAACGTAAGGTTTGAGTTTATTATTTTTATAAAAAATGAAATGAAATGGATTCGATGAGAGATAGTTGGTGGATAAGATTAATTTCATAGAGTTCACGAACAATAATAATTGTTGGTGAATAAACGAGCCAGTAGTGGACCCCGATGCCTATTCTAGACTTTGTAGAGGCGGGGCTGTGCGGTAGGATGTAGGGATCGTCATGACCACACCTTATCAATCAATCAACTAATTCACAAAATCTGGTTAAGTTAACATAGCCCAAGCTTACCTTTGAACCAGACCCGATGCTGTTCGTTTGGCTGCGTTAGATGCTGCTACTCGTAACATGTTTTTGGATTGAAACAAGATAAATAATACTCTACAAAACGGAATCAAGTTGCTTCTTGTAGATACCTGGTAGAGTCAACCGTAGTCGTTTTAGATCGAAGTTTGCTCGCTGCAAAGCAAGCAAGAAGTGCCGATCTGTTCTCGATGATGCAAGGAGCGAGCGGCACTTATGATGACGACAGCATCGTCTGTCCATCGAACGAAAAATCTTTTGGAAAAAGATAAACAGCAGCAAATGGAAGTGTTGATGAAAGTCAACAAGCAATCTTTATTTTTTTGTGTCGTGACTCTTCATAACAATTCCTTTGGTTGAGATAGTTTGGTAGATAGTGCATAGCGCCAGTTACTCTATCTCACTACTAACTCATATACTTTAGTTTTCATATCAGAGCTTAAGCTACAGTAACTGAGAAGATCCTTCCAGTGTCTCAATTGTCGATCGAAGGAATCGATAGTCTTTTTTTTGTTTGGTTCTGAATTCCCGAACGAACCTTTTGAATTCTGCTGTGACCAATTTGCAGAGCAAAACCATCATCAAAGCCATGGCGTCTACACCTCCTCCACCTCCTCCTCCTACTGACGAGAGTGGTTTTGGGACCATGGGTGGAACACCAGGAGAAGGCATGTTGAATGATCCTACTCCAAATGTCATGTACAGCAGTAGTGGCATTCCGAACAACAATCCAAACATGAACAATCCCGCCGTTATGAACAGCAGCAACAGTGGCATGATGCACATGAACGCTCCCTATGGACAACAACAACAGCAACCACAACAGCAACAGCACTATGCTCCTTCCACGCCTACCCAACAACCCCGGGCAGGAAGCATTACTCAATTTGCTACTCCCGAGCACGGGGTCAATATGAATCCCAATAATAATAATAATAATAATATGACCGACGATATGAGTGCGGTTTCTGGCATGACCAATAGTGTGCAACAACCGTTTGTGAGTAGTGGTAGTAGTATGCCTCAGCAGCAACCTACTAATATGAGTATGCAGGCATCTTGGCAATCCAATGCCAGTTCTCCTCATCATTATTACGGGGCATCTCCACCTGGTGTTCCTGCTCCACCTGGTTCCTTTGCTGCAAGATCTGCTCAATCTTATTCACAGCAGCAGCAGCCACAGCAGCAGCTACAACAACCCAACAATATGATGCCGCAGCAACAGCAACCCAATAATATGATGACGCAACCTAGCAATATGATGATGCCGCCGCCGCAGCAACAACAACAACAGCCTCCAGGCCCTCAGTACAGACCGACCATGGATGCTTCGTTTCCTCGACCACCACCACCACAACAACAACAAGCACAAGCACAAGCACAAGGAGGTTCTTTTGCAGCTCGGTCGGCACAAGCGTATGCGCAGCAACCACCATCCGGAATGATGCAACCACAACCACAAGCGCAACCCACTCATATGATGCAGCAACAGCCGCAACAATCTGGTATGATGCAACCTGGACAGCATCCTCAGCAGTATCAGCAACAGGCGCAATATCAACCACAATTGCAGCAACAACAACCACAATTGCAGCAACCAGGACCGCAACAACAACCGCAATTGCAGTATGCAAACCAGCAGCAACCAGCATCACAGTTTCCATCCTCGGAACCCCAGGCTCCGCAGCAACCCATTATGACGTCGTACAACATGGGGGGTCAACTACAGCAGCAACAACAACAGCCACAACCCAACCAACCTTCCTGGATGGAAACACCTGCACAACAGGCTGTACAACAACGACTCTTGACGGAAGCCACTCGCAAAGTTCAAGAACATGCGTACTATATGCGTCAAGCCATGGAAAAGAATGATTTGCCCAATGTCCTGGACCGAGCTTCGCTCATGGTGGGACAATTGGGAGAAATTCACGGTTCCAGTCATCATGCACAGGCTGGTCATATGATGGGCCCCAATACTGCTGCTGCTGCTCCTCCACCCGGTGGAGAAGCCTCGCAACTCAATCCCAAGAATTATTACGAATTGCACATGCGTGCCTTGGAAGATATGCCAGCCCTGGAAGACTACCTGTTGACTATTTCGGGTCACATCAACCCCAACGATGCCGTTGATCCTGATCCGAATCGGATTACCATTACCATGACCCAGACACCAAACTCGCCCGCGGATGCCAAGTTTAAGATGCGCGAACTCTATGATTGTACCCAATACTGTCCTCAAGTCTTACCACGATTGTATTTGCAAATTTGCGCTGGAAGTGCCTTGATTCAGAGTGGCGAAGTTGGTACCAAATGGGTCATGAACGATTTGATGCAAGCCACAAAATGCGTCCAAAATCCTGTCAGGGGACTGTTTTTGCGTCACTACCTGTTGCAAATGATTCGAGATAAACTGCCCGATTCTCCTGCAGAATCGACGCCTCTAGCGGGGGAAGCCGCACTTGAAGAACAGCATTTGGTCGCAGCAGCCGCAGCTGCGAGTGGCGATGGTGAGGATGGTAGTCATGTCAATCCTCCGTCCGATGCAAAGCCGCCCAGTGAAGCGCCTCCACCCGCTCCTGTTTTGGAAGATGAAGCGGGAACTGTCGTAGATTCCTATCAATTCATTCTGGCCAATTTCATCGAAATGAACAAATTGTGGGTGCGCATCCAGCATTTGCCTGGTGATGCCAACACCAAGGACCAGCGAAAACGACGGGAACGGCAGCGCAACGAATTGAGAATTCTAGTCGGGACAAATTTGGTTCGATTGTCGCAGCTTGAGGGTGTCACTTCCAAAATTTATGGAGAGATTATTTTGCCGACGGTCCTGGATCACATTGTGGTTTGCGGTGATCCTCTGGCGCAGGCGTATCTGATTGACTGTATTACCCAAGTCTTTCCAGATGAGTACCATATCGAGACTTTGCCCATTCTGTTGCGGGTTTGTCCGAAACTGCGCGACAAGGTGAACGTCCGAACCATTCTCCAGAGTTTGATGGATCGGTTGGCAAATTATCTGGCTGACGAAGAGCTCTTGGATGAAACCGACACGAACCAAGTCAAGATGAACATGGCTCAAGATTCATTTCCAATGTTTGAAGAATGCGTCCAAAATGTGTACAATGCTCGTGGACCCAAGCTTAACGCCAAGGAAGTTGTGCGTTTACAGACTGCTTTGCTGTCCTTTTCTTTGCGGTGCTTCAAGGGAAATATGGAACAAGTGAATCGATGTCTCGCAGGCTGCGTCTCGGCTCTCAAGCAAGCCAACGCTTCGTTTGAGTTTAACGAGGGAACAATGGCTGAAGTCCCAGGTTCCATGAGACCTCTTGAAGATGCAGCTACTGCTGAATTAGAAAAGTTACTTTCCATTCCCCTGGATTCCTTAGCTCTGAAAGTGCTGCAACTACCGGGTTTCTGCGACCTTATGGCGTTTTTGCCCTGGGCACATCGTCGCGAAGTGGCAATCAAGCTTTTGAAAGCTGTAGACGATGCTAGGACACCGCCAACAAGTATTAACGAAATTGAGCAGCTTTTTGGCATCGTAGAACCAGTAATTTGCGGAAATTCCATGTCTCAAATGACCGGAGGAATGCAGCAGATGGGACTCAACTCGAACGGGCAACCTATGGCATCACAAGGACCATCAGGCGAGGCGCAGCATGAGAACGTTTTGGTCTCTAAGCTAGTTCATTTGCTAGACAATGATGATACAGATGTTGTATTCGGAATGTTGACAGTGGCTCGGGAACATATCAATGAAGGAGGTCAGGTCAGGGCAAGTCAGACTCTAGTCTCTGTAGTCTTTGCCTCTTTCCGACTGGCGCAGCGCGTCTTTGACGCTGAGCATGGCCGCAAGGTCGCCACTTCCGAAAAACCAGTAGCCGACAGCAAGGTAGATGAGGATACAGAAAATGACGCAAAAGATGAAGAGGAGACAGCCGAAGGAGAAAAGGATGAAGGGGAGGCTAGTGGCGGTGGCGAGGCGGATGGCGAAACCGAGGGAACGGCTAAAGAGAAGTCTGAATCCACTTCTGCCCTGGCCCCTGCGACACCTAAAACGGAAGAAACTACACCTGACTTGACCCCGAAGTCAGTCAGGTATGTTATTTATCGTATTTTATATCTACATTTCCTTGTGACTAGTTCGCTTACAATCTTTGCCTGCCTTTTTCCAGCTGCCGCAAAATTTTTGTCTTTGTTCAACAAACGATTGCAATGATTGCAATATGCAACGCCGAAATGGGATTCAAGCTCTATCTGCAGGCCGCTTTGGCAGCGGATGGTTTTGCCGGGTCACGCAAAAATGGCTCGGAGCTGTTGGATGAATTCGGTGCTATGCCTGCTGAACTGATCTCTCAGGCCTTTGCCTTGTACGAGCAAGGAATGGTTGACGCCAAGATCCAGCAGCGATGCATTGTAGGCGCCATGGGAACATTGATGAACTGCAGCTCTCTCAGTGACGACGACTATCAAGGTCTTGTTACCAAGGTAGCCCAATTCTCTGCCAAGACCGTGAAGAAATCAGAGCAATGCGAATTGGTGGCCCAAGTTGCCCATTTATTTTATCCCGTCGACTCAGATTTGACGTATCGAAATGCTCAGCGGGCCTTGGAATGCTTGCAAAGAGCTTTGAAACTTGCCGATGCCTGCGCTTCATCCAACCCAGAGGAAATTTTCCTTTTCGTGGATTTGCTGGACCATTACCTGTTCTTCTTCGACAAGAAATGCCCCACGATTAGGGACGCTTACGTAACAGGTCTTGTGGCTCTGATCAAAGAGCACATAGGCAATCTTGGCGGTAGTATGGGAGGGTTGAGTCCAGTGATGAGCAAGGCCCGAGAGCAATTTCTTCAAATCGTACACATTATTAAGGAGAAGAAGGCAAATTCCGAAACGAAAGAGCAATATTCTTCCATCAACGTTGACGAATGAAAAGAAGCTGGAATATCTAATTTACGGGGATCACAACAATCGCACCGTTAACGTTGACGTATGATAACCCCGTTGCTAAAGATAGTACTCGGTATATATGTTTTCTGATTCTGTTGTTCTAAGACGTGACATCCGTATGTTTTTTGACTCAATAAACCGATCTATAGTACTAGTTCACTTTCGCGTGTGCAGGGCAAAGGCAGCGATCGAGCCCTCTTTTCAAAATTCCTTGGCAGTTCTAGTAAGTAGATTCTCTAATCATTAACAGTAGTATAGTTACACGCAATATTACAGACCCCCGTCCGGGTCATCTTTGTCGGCGGCCCGTGCCTTTTGTAGTTGCCGCGCTAGATATTCCAGCGTGTACAACGTCTGTACCTGTACGCGAGTCAGTTCTTCGACTTGGGTTTCCAACGAGTCCAATTGTTGCTGGACATCCGCTTCTGGAGAGGGTGCACTATCGGCTTGGTCTCCCTCCGAGTCTTCCTCTGTCTCATGATCCTTCGCGTCATAGCCCCCTTCCAATTTTGCCTTTTCGTCATCGTTCAGCGCTGAAATGGCATCGCAAATAACAGCAATAATCAGATTGACAACGATAAAACCTGTGATAATCACGAAGGCAATAAATGGCATCCATGCCCAACTATACACCGCCATGACTTCTCGAGTAATATCGGCCCACGAGTCCATCGTCATGATTTGAAAGAGCGTAAAGAAGGTGGCATCCATCCGACCAAAGTAATTTTCTGATGTAAGACCGTCTTCATAGAGATCCTTGAAGAGCTGCGTGAACATGACCGCAAAGATATAGGACACCAAAAAGAGCAATATACCAATGGCAAACATTCTCGGCATGACACCAAAAAGAGCTGCACAGCAAGAGAATAAATACATTAATTTGGCAAAGAATTTAGATACCTGCATCGACTCATTGCAGGCAGTCACCGTTGGCAGGACATCACTTACCTAAAACCAAATTCTTCATGACTTCTATTCTTGTAATCAGACGCAGAGCACGGAAAATACGAAAGGCTCGAATTATCTGTACCTGTTGGAACGACCAGCTCATGACGATAACGATGAGATCGAATACTAGCCATCCGTCGAGCAGCAGTCTCCACCCGTGAAATACGAATTGCATGCAGAGTTCCACCGTAAAGATGATCAAAAAGACTTGATCCGTCGTTTCAAAGGCCTGTTCGACCTCGGGATTTTCCGTGACAAAATCAAAGGTCCCAATACCCATCATAATGGCATTGATGGCAATCAATAAAACGATTAAAAATTGGATGTTTTCATTGTTGATAATGGCTCCACACCGATACCGGGCCTGGTTGACGATATCCATGCATTCTCGCATTTTGGAGGGTGGAGACTCGTGACGCAGAATGTCACTGTCGTTGTCACCCTGTCTGGTGCTGCTGCTGCTATTATTAGTTTGCGTCTGACTCTTCCGGTCAGACTTTTGAATCTCTCTGCTGTCGCCGTTATCGTCCGATACATCGCTTTCTACCACGGAAGGCTGCATACTATTATTGTTATTATTTTTGCTGCTGTTGCTGCTTCCGGGCTTTTGTTCTTGGATTCGTTCTGGCATGTTGTATTTAATATGTTTGGATTGGGGAAATGCCCGGTGATCGTTGGGATACGATCGTTTACGAGATTGCCACGAGGCTTATTCTGCGTGCAGATCGGACAGGTAAAGAACTGTTGATGGACTACAAAGTGGCACGATTACTTGGACGACAGACAAAACAACTCGAGCTTCTTCCCGATTGATGTTGATTGGTTTAAACGAGCTGTGTTATGTGTTACAACAGCTATTAGTGACAATCGTCGCCACCGACTTGTTGAACTACAAAAAATACTATGTGTACTCTCTCTCAAACAGAAAGATACACTGCGTAGTAGGAAGGACGGTGGTAACTATTGGACTCTATTAGCTGCGAGTGGTAGTAGCAGGAGATTGAACGACTAGACTACTCGCAGTCGTACTAGTCTAGTTGTTAGCTATTGTTGTTGTGAACAGTAGTGATGGGAAACGGTGGTCACAGCGCCAGCAGGTGCAAGAAGCGTGTACTCTCTAGCTAGCCAAGTTCCAGGTCAAATTTTGTTATCCCCAGCATTCTTGTTTGTTCTTTTCAATGATCGAATCATTGGAATATTCCTGCGAAGGAGTTTACTTGATCCCTAATGTCAGAATTGTCGAACTGGGGCAGCCTCTCCTGCTGTGTGAGAAACCAATCTCTGATCTACTAGCTAGTAGCTACTCCAGTAGTAGTAGACTAGTCTACTAGTACACCAGTAATAATAATAAGAAACTAAGGCCTCTGATGAGGTAGACTACCGATAGTAGTCTACCAGGTACCTCCTACCATACTACGTGGTACCGGTAGTACCAGGTACTTTCGCGAAAATAACAAAGTGGAGCGGAAAGAGGAGGAGGCTTGATCTTAAAAATAAAACTTTTGGTATCCAATTTATGCACTATACAACTCATTCCTTTCGTTTCTAACTCTTTTACCTATCAAACCATAAAAATCGCCAGGTCGATACCACGTCCTTAACACTCCATCGTAGCGTCGAAGCACTGTTCGAATGGGTCAAAGCTTTCGACTTTCGGTTGCTGTGCCTTTGCATTCTTGCTCCGAGAAGTTTGAGTCACCTTGGAATCCTTGGGCGTAGTAAGTTTGGCCATCTTGGGAGCCTTGGTGGAGGCCTTGCGACTAAAGAGACTCTTTCTACCCTTTGTGGCAACCAGCGCCTTCGCTGCAACCTGCTCATGCTGCAATGCATTGTCTCGTTTTGTTTGCGCAAAATCGAACTCAAGCCCCTGTAAATTCAAGGAAAGCTGATTCGTGACAGCCTCCTGCGACTTTTTATAAGACGCCAGCTTTTCATCCCACTTTTGAAAGCCTTGAAGAACAACTCCCCACTCCCGTTGGCAAGACTCGAGTTCCTTCTCAATGGAATCAAATTTGGAATTCGTGATTCTTTCTCGTTCTTCGCTTTCTTTGTCCAGCCTAGCCAATTCCGCATTCGCTTTCTCTTGTTTTTGCACCAAATTTGTCTCAAGATTACCAAGTTGCTTGGACAGTGTCAGTAGCACCTTGTCTTGGTGTTCCTCAGCGGCTTGCAAACGCTGATTTTGATCACCAATGCGTGTTTCGCTCTGCTCACGGGTGTTCTCCAGTTCACGTTCAAGATGCTGCACCTTCGAGGACAATTGGCCGACCGCTTGCTTCACCAAGGCTTCCGTGGATTCGGCATTCTTCTCACGTTCCTCCCCGAGTCGCTTCTCAAGAGTTCGGACTTGCAGCGACAATGCTTGGATGGCATCTTCGAGCACTTTGTCACGACCCAACGCAGATGCTTCCACCTCTTTACATTCCTCGAAAAGCGACGTCTGAAAACTTGCCACTTGAGACGACACATGCTCGTGCGAATCTTCAAGCGACGACAAACGAGTCTCATGGCTAACCAACGCCGTTTGAGTATCGTTTGTCGTTTCCTCTAATCTCTTAGAGATGCTCTCGAGAGGCACAGCCACATCTTGAAGACCAGCTTTAGTGGAATGTTCCAATAGAGCCAGCTGCTCGTCTTGCTGCTTATTTGCTTTGGTAAATTCCGTTTTGATGTCTTGAACTTCAGCCGAGTGGTGTGCTAGAGTCTCCAAAAGTTGTTCGTCCCGGACTATGAGTTCTCTCTTGACCATTCTTTGGAAGGAATGCTTCTGTTCCCGATGCCATGTCTTGAACAAATCGTTAACGCTTGATAGGATATTTGTTGTCTGTCGACTAATCATTTGTATGTCCAAGGAGTCATGATCTTCTTCCTTACGATCGTCCTGAGGGTTTTGATTTTTTGTTTTAGAAGTCACAGAAGGTTCATCGCATACCCTCTCAAAGGACTCGTCAACAGTGCACTCCTCCTTTTTTGCAAGCTCCCCAGAACTCTCAGAAGAATCAAAACTGTAGACTTCCTCCACACTGGGGATATCTTGAGGACCAATCCGTTTGGAACTTTTGGATAATCGACGCACGTTACGCCTCCAATTTTTTACCAGCATTATGACCAGACAGATCATCATGCCTACCGTAAATCCGTGTAGGCTCGCGATCACAAGGGACCGAGGCAAGATTTCAATGGCCGCATTGGAGATGATAATATTATTGTTCGTGCGGAGGTCATCTTTTTGTCCGAACGAGAGGTCATGACACATTTCTGTAGCAACTGTTGCGATAGGGATCTTGTCTGCAAGCTGCATTTCAATCCAAACTCTTTCGTCGTCACTCAACTTGACCGTCTGGGTCGACTCTTCTGGCCGTTGCTTTCTCCTAAAGAACCTCATTTATTTTACTGCTTGGTTTTGGGTTTTGGGTGACAGCTCAAGTAATTTGTCGGGTTGTTAAATAAATGTGGGAGTAATTAGTAGAGCAGTGAATGCGTACGCTAGTAGCCAGTATGAACTGGAGAAGAAGAAAACATGAGCAAAAAGTCATTCTCAATGAAACGTCATTGCATGTCACCTAAATAGAAGACAATATAGACATTTCATCGTCAATTCTACTACTACTGGTACAAGTTGTACTACTAGTACTACCACCCCCAGGGGTACTACTACTACTCGTCTTGATGATTCGCTACTTAATATCTAAAAGCACTTTTTACGCTTCACTGGTTAAACCACCAATACTCCGCTGCAGAGTGCCATGTACAGTAGATCGCAATCAACTACAGTAGTAGTCTAATATACCTTCTTTTGCTTGTCGTAGCAGCTGCGGTGATGTCATTCGTTCGTCGCCATGTTGTAGCAGTCATTGCTATTCGTCCTTTGACTCTGTGCCATCCTGAATGAATGGCAGCTCCTACGAACCTGCTCGGCAGATAGCCTCTACTGCGCTCGGAGTAATTGGCTTTTCCTCTCTGGGGATGGTTTGCCGCTGGTAACACTACTAGCTAGCTAGTGGCTAGTGATGAAAATTCAGGGTTATTTCGCCTCTACACATTTCAGCATACCTAAATTTCAATAAATTCATTTCAACACATTCCATGATGCAACTTGATTCAGTCCCTACCAACTAGTGCATTGTCAGACCCTTTTGTAGATATTTACTAGTAATGTCTTAGACAGGGCATTCCTGAGCAATTGTACTGCATATTACCGTGTTGCCCCTTACTGCAGGTTCAAGGCATGTCTGCTGATGGCAACACCAGCACCCATTCCTAATGAACGCTTTCGGCAGCTCTCTACTGACTAGCTAGATGCTCCAGAGTAGTTAACTAGTTACTCGTAGTAGTTTATTGTAGCACCTCTACTCTAGCTAGCTAGGTAGTAGTATGCCCTACAATATTTTTTTACTATTATTATTATGTAGCTAGACTAGTCCAGTAGTTGATCAAAACATTCCCGAAGACTTTGACCAGCAGACAAATTTTGACCAAAGTAGACTGGTCTACTGTTACCGCTAAAACACGTATTTTTTATTTGTTGAGAATATCGTTCCTCTCAAAACAGTGGATGGACAGACGTCAAGAACAGCTCAAGCATGGATGCACACATGCGCGAATCGTCCGAATTTCACTTTCGAAGCATCCAGAATTAGCACGTGTGCCGAGAATCCAACGGCCAAAATATATAGACCGTTAGACACCTTCCGACAACGGGCATGTCATCACAAAACCAAAGTGTGCGCACATCGATGTTCGCTTGATGTACTCGATGCAGTCGAGTAGTTAAATATAACTCTCCGAAGAGAAATATCAACAACGAAACGAAATTCCGAAGCAAAAGGTAAACGATGAAGTCCTTTGAATTGTACCTCCACCGGAGTATAAGGCCTGAGTGGTCTCTGCATTACATTGACTATGCCAATCTGAAAGCCAAGCTGCGTACATTTTACAAACGCCGGAGGCGAATGCAAAAACTGCTTCTTGGAAGTGCCTTAACGGCGGAAGAATTCGATGTCCTGGCTGGAGCCGATCAACGTGACCAGGCTGGAAATTACTTTGCCTTTATCGACAAACAATCTAGTCGGTTGATGGTTGATCGCGAGGATGCTCTGCTGAGGTTGTCCATTGTCGAACGGAAGGAATTCTCGGAAGTATTGGAGAGGGAAGTGTCCAAATCGGCAATCTATTACACAGAGACGCTGTTGCTTGAACTGAAGGCCAAAATTGCTGCGGGTGACTTTGATTTGGCCTGCACAGAGCTCTTGGAGACGGCTGCCTTTTGTGTTACCAATATCATTACCTTCCGCCAAGTATTGATCCGTTATGATGGATTTCGGCGCACCTTTGATGGTATTCCTCTATCGGAATGGCACTTGCAGCGAAGTATTTTGGGCTCACGGCATCCAGTGCATGCTCTCTTTCAGCTCACTGATTTTCATGAACTGGAAAAGAGTTTGGTGCTGGCTATGCGAGAACAGGGACTGTCGACCGATTCTCTATCGAAAAGTAGTGAGTCCTTTCAACACTTGCTGCAAAAGACGAATGATGCCTTGGACAGAGCCGTGGCGGGTCATGTTGTCTTTAAGGATCGTGTAATTGCCACTATTCGACAGTACTTTCTCTTTGGATTTCAAAGTCGAGGGCTTGTACATTCGCCCAAGATTCTAATGAAGGGCCGGCATTTGAAAGCTGAGCTGAGAACAGTTGCGAAGTGGAGAGAGACTCGCACGTTCCCACCGACGGCTGATTATCCAGATACCTTTGGCAACCGATTAAAGGAACTCAGATCCGAGAATGTCTTTCCTCTGTTGCTGAATCTCTTATCGTGTTTCTTTTTCATGATGAATAATTACATCATTGAGCCGAGTTCTGCCTATTATGCAAATGCCTTGGGCAGTAGCGATGCTTTGTCAGGAATCATGATTGGAGCTGCTCCATGGTTTGCTATGCTATCGGCGGTCGGGTACTCATACTGGACAAACTACAACTACAAATGCCCAATTATTTTTGCAGGATGCCTGCAGTTACTCGGAAATTTTATCTATGCCAGTGCTTACAGTTACGGCAGCATGAGCATGTGCTTGTTCGGACGGTGTTTAACGGGTCTCGGTGCTCCTCGTATCATTAATCGGAGATATATGGCGGACGCTACTCCCTTTTCGCTACGAACAGCTGCCAGTGCTGCCTTTGCCATGGCAACAGCCTTGGGCGCCGCATTGGGTCCTGGAATGGCTATTTTGCTCGATGACATAACAGAATTTGAGTTCTCGGTTCCCTTTTTGGAAACGCAATACTTCAACGGCATGACAGGACCAGGATATTTTATGGCCCTCTGTTGGGCACTGTATACGGTCGTGATCATTTTCTTCTTTGAAGAACCTGTGCGGTCTGGTCTCGATGAATTGAAGGATCGCGAGATGGCCTACGCGGGTCCACCTGGAAGAGGAAATAGCGTTAGTCGCGCCAGTGCGACACAGACTTTGGATCGACGCAAGAACCCAGGGACTTTGGATCGACAGGACACATCGCTTACTTCCATGGCGGATGGCTACGAATCCGACAACAGTGACGGTGAAAGCGCTTCAATCTATATTGACCAGTTGGGCAGAAGGAACAAATGGTTCCCTTGTTTTGCGCACTTGACAATGCCCGTTATTCTCACAATGTCATTGATCTTTATGAAGCGCATTGCTCTCGAGAGCATTGTCGGATCCACCTCCATTGTCACGAAGAATCGATATGGCTGGAGTATCAAGAACGTTGGTGCACTCCATCTCGTGAATGGAATTGTTGTCATTCCTGTCTCTGCGCTTTCGGGATACCTATCTACCTTTTATGAAGATAGATTTATGGCCATTTGGTTTCTGATCATAACGTTGGTGGGTATGGCCTTTCTCTTCGACCCCACAGATCTGGTACCACTTGACAATGACACCTACAATGAGGGCAATCCTTGGGCGGTCGGTCCTGTTAAGTACATTACGGGTAGTTTGATTGCCTTTTCTGGTATCGAAGCGTGCGAAAGTTTTGTGGCTTCTTTGATGAGCAAGGTCGTCCCTTCAGCGCTGGCACAAGGAACTTTTAATTCTGGTCTCCTGGCAACTTTGGTCGGAACTGTAAGTACACAAAATACCTACGTGTTGGAGGAACTCAATCAATGTCGAAGATGCAGTTGACTCACTACTACTTTCTGTTTTTATCATTTGCTTTTTCAGGGTGGACGAGCAACCGGTGACCTGGTGATTACGCTGATGGGTCTGATCAGCATTCGGTACTTGCTGAATTTGCTGATCATACCGGGAGCCATACTCGTAACCTTTTCCATTTTCCTCATTCGCTACAACTACGACATTCTAGCCGTTTAAAATAAAAAGCTGTTCCAAGTGCGACTGTTCCCCCAACTTTAATGGTAGGGGAGAGACGGTCCTCACGCCCGACATTTTGGGATCAAAAAGCTTAAAGCGCGCGCTGCGATCAGCTCGCTCCTACTTTGATGGAGGCTTACCCAGTTTTTTCGTTTACTCTGCGCAACAACTGCGCAAGAAAATGCTTTTGTGTTTTATCTTTACAATTACTGCTGCCGCGAGGAAATTTTGAATAGCTTCCCATTTGGCGCGCGGAAGGAAAACTGGTGGTCAGTTTCCTCTGCTGACCACAGTCCACAGTACATCACTCTTGTCTGAGTGAATACTAAATGTATACCACATTACTCCCCATCGTTATAGCTTTGTAATTCTCATAATGTATGATCATTATTTCTCTTGTATTAAGGCTATCTGTGAAACTGTGAAAGGAAGATACAGGCCAATTCGTAGTGTCCTCAGAATCTTCTTGTGACCAGACCAAAGTTTGCTTGAAAGGCAAATTTGCATGTCCTGGTGGTCACTGTCAGCCTGTCGTCGTCAGAGCTTGAATGAGGCGACTTTTCTCCGTCGCATTTTTTATTCTACTGGTACCAGGTACCACCAAGTAGACTAGCTAGACTAGTAGCTAGTAGGTCTACTAGCTAGTACTAGGTCTAGTCTACAGTCTACTAGTAATAAAATTTGAACGCAACCACTAACTTCCCTTGTACAGGCAATTAATAAGCCTCGCCGCATAAATAATAATTAGAATACTGTAATAACCGCACCAAGATGAACGACTTCGTCCAACTTGCAAGGAATGCCTTGTGCTGCATGAAAGATTGGGAATTGGGACCTAAGTTTCTGTACGATCCTAATGTAACGGCCCAGTACTACGCCTTTCCCGAGCCCATGAACAAGACAACGCCTCTGGAATTTGCGATTTCCTGGTTACAGTTTTACCCATTTATTTTTTGTACCAAGTCCGGCTTTGAAATGACGGTGGGTGCCATCCGAACGTCACGCAGAATCCAGGCTTTGTTGGAGGAGCGGCCTCGTACGGTGAGGAGCAGTGCCATTGAAACGAACGAGGAAATTGCGCAGCGTTTGGTCAACGCCAAGCTCATCAAAGATGGCAGACAGGCCATTAAGGAACTGATAATTGGCATCCAATTGTTCTTCATTGGTGTTTCGTTTTTATGGTTGTTTGCCAACAGTTGGCACGTTACGGAAACGAATTGGATTGGTGGCGCTTGGGGATTAATTCATGCACTAACAGTCATGGAAGTTGCTCTGATTGTGTTGTTGTATTACATGATTGCCGATGGCAGAGAAAAATTAGCCGACTCCAAGAGAAAGAAAGAATTGGCAGAAGAGCTGAGCAAAAAATTCAAGAACAAGACTATCACACCCACAATCAACTTGATTTCTTATGACTACATGAGTCAATGGAACCCCTTTTGGAATGCAAGCAGCAGCAGTGAAGAGGTGGACCTTGAAGAGGAAATCCAAAAGGTGGTGTCGACACTGACAATTTATCGGGGTGGTAACGATGATGGTGAAAAGGAAGCGAAGATTCGGGAGACTAGCCTTGCGGAGATTGCTGAGCGTCTTCGTGAAGAATCGCACACTGCCAAAATGGAAGGATACCGAGAGTTTGTTCTCTTTGCATTAAACCTTGCGGCCTTTTACGGATACCTGCTTGGGATTATTGTTTTTTACTTTGAAGAATACGAGGAAGAGACTTGGTGGTTGCGTAAAATGAAGTTTCACCAAACTCATGACATGGCAGATTGGCACGGCAACTTTGTAAGTTGGTTTTGTGTTGTGCAGTATCCATTTTTTGAGTATATAATACTTCTGTTGCGGGCTGACAAAAATTAACTGTATCTAACTCATTCTACTTGTAACATTATGATATTTCACATGCAGGCTGGAGACTTGATGTGGACAATTGAACCAATCGTTGTTCTTTCGAGTCCACTCTTCTTCCGACTGATGACACCTGCAACTAAAAAAGAAAAATCTGATTAGACCAATATTGAGTACTACTTTGGTCCACGAACTACATGGATTTGCTAAGAGTATTATTATTTGTAAAGAGATAATCTATAGTTCTTTTTGATTGTATTTACGTAAATTTTCAGGAGTGTTACTAGAAAATATTTGACGCTGCTTGGTTTATAAAGTCAAAGGAAGGAAGCTCTCTGCGAGTGAACCTTCAAATGTTCAAAATAGCAAAGCAATGGCTTCGCTAGCCAGTGTTTTGAAACCAAAAAAGGGATCTTCCTCCGTGCCGCCAGCCCGATGCTTGTTGTTGGCGGGACAATAATAGGCATTTTCGTAGTCATCGATTCCTCCCGTATGATACGCAAACGTATGAGGATGCACGAGCCGGCCATTGGCTATGACAAAGTCATCCTCTTCGCAGCAAGTTTTCCAATTGCCCCCGTCAGCCTTAAACTCACGAAGGTTTCGTTTCTTGTTCCGTTGCATATCTTGGGTACTGATCCACAACGATTCAATATCGTCGCGAGAATGATCGCTGCGCGAAGGAACCTCCGTCACATTCACAGTCTTTTCGAAGCGCACACGAGAAAAGAGTCGATAGTTCTCGATTTGTTCCGGGTACTTGTACTGCATTGGCTTCGTGTAGGACGCTGCGGGATTCGGTAAACGAGCTTTCTTTACTACTACGGAACGCTTTTTGTTTGCGGCGGTGGTTTCCGAACACATGCCGACGCGTCGAGTGGAACAAATTGGCACAAAGTGCGCGAGCGAGGGGTGAGAACCACGACGAAAGAGGAAATAGTTGCACTGTTTGCTTTTGTTGGTTTTCTTTGTCGTCGTCATTTTCGTCATCGACGTCGTCTTCATTTTCGTATCTGTGGGCGCGCGATATGGGATCACATCCTCCATTTTATTGAGGTTGCTTAAGGTGGAAAAAGGTTTGATGAAAGGCATTTTAGTCGCTGAATAAACTTTAATAAATGAATTCTGGTAATATTTGATGGAATGACACACAAATGAAAAAAAGGTGCTAGAGCATTAATATAATAATGAAGTTAATTGGGTATTGATGCATCTCAAGGTGTGGTTTCCACGGCGTTTCTTTCTTTCTTTCTTTCTTTCTTTCTTTCGATACAGTACCAGCGTGAAGCTCCACGCCACGAAATCGAAGGAAACGGATGACTCCCACCCGATACAGTACTAAACCATCACATCCATGTCGGTAGTAAAACACCGAGTTCCGGCGTGAGTGGTTTCGTCCTAATAATAAAATGGTATCCACACAATTCTACTGGTAGTGTTATTGAACTACTAATACGAGAAACTAATATTTCGTAGAGAGAACTTGCATTCATGAGGTCGGCGAATGCGTGCCTGTTACTGCCTCCAGACAGACACTAACAGTGCTCTCTCTAAGCTACATTACGCAGCTAGTCTACTAACACTACCACTAAAAGCCTAGAACCTCCATTTTTGCGTTCTTCTGTCCTCGCGTGATCGGCTGGCTCCATGCCGATACTCTTCCAATACATATCCAATGGTTAAACCAATTACGCGGAAATAATTAGTACAACTAACCTTAAAAGTGAATTTTTGGGCAAGCCTGGCGTGCCGAATATTCTTGTTGTGCATGATCTAGCCGTGTGAAGCTCGCAGTTTTGGCAACCTGTCAACAAGAATCATTGTTTTATGACCACTTACAACATACACATCATACTCTGCTTTGATTCTCAAAACAAAAGCAAGCTTACTTTTTCTACTGAGTACAGTAGAAGCTGCTAGTAGCTAGTTAAAGCAAGTGACAAATTCATTGCAAGACCATCATCTGAACGAAAAAGGAAAGGTTTTTGTGATACGATATGCCACCTACTCCCACCATGAACGAAGAATCCTTTGATGAGATTATGGGTCCCCAGCCCAGTAAGAGTTTGTTGCGCGATGACGAAGATCCTACTACCATGACAACCTCGATTACATCTCGCAGCAGTGGCATGCCATCTCGTTGGGCACAATACGAGTCGGATTCGGCTCGATTGAGAGAGGATGTTCACGAAGCCAATTGCAAGGCAGTTGAGCTAGCCGCAGAAAAAGTGGTGGCCAATTCGCCTCCCCGGGGAGGAACTGGAATTGCGTTGCCTCCCGATTATGATTCGGATAACGACAGTGAAGAAGATACCTGGGAAAATGATGAAGCCATTCGCGCCGAAGCTATGAAGATGCTGGAGATGGCCGACAATGTTCATTTGTCCACTCCCTACGCTGTGCGCAAAACCCAATCTGGAGGCTTTTCGGCCTCGTACCGTAATGAAATAAATGCCAGTGGTCGTCATACCAGTATGGGAGGCTCGATTCACAGCAATGCCAGCAATCACGTTCCCAGAGCATTGGCTGGCCTGGACTTTACCAAGCGAGCGTCGTCTTCTTCGTCTCGCGCCTCGTACACTTCCAGCCCCGTTTCTTCGTATCGGGATAACGTTGAACTTTCCTACGAAGACCGTGCCACTCTGGTCGATATCTTGGACGATGACACGGCTCCCAAGAACGAGAACAAATGGTCGTCTCGTTACTCGATCGACAATACCCTATTGTCTCTATCCTCGGGTCGTTCAGCTCGCGATACGGTCAACGATGTCTTGAACCGTATGGAGCGTGAGACGAATCGAGAATCCGAGGCAGCTCGCAACGTGTTCAAAACAGAAAATCCTGCCATTTTCGGATCTTCTGGATTTAGCTTCCGGGACAGGCATGTCTTTGGCAAGCAAAATGTGGCCGTGGACGATAGTCAGACCAATCTCAAGTCGTGGAGAGATATTGATGGCTTGACCGGAAATGGTAACTCCTTGCCTCACCATGAACCCCGCAAGACTTGGCAGGAACAAGTGGAACGCAAGAAGAAGCAACAGCGCCGTCTTATGGCAGGTACCCTGTGTTTGTGTCTTTTGTTGGCTCTCATTATTGGATTCACCGTCAGCAAGGGAGATAGTGAAACCCAAGTGTCGGCCTTTGGAAGCGAAAGCGAAGATCGCGGAACTCCGGAAGTAGTCTTTTACGTCACGTCGGACTCGCCTTATGACAGTGAAGACGAACAAAAACTGGCGGCAGATATGGCAGCTCTTCCCACGGATGCACAATTCATTGTGCATTTGGGAAACATCCAAGATGCATCCGTAACGTTTTGTGCCGAGTCTCGTTATGCTCGTGTCAGGGATCTTCTCGTGCAATCTCCTGTGCCATTGTTCATTTTGCCCGGAGAAGAACTGGAACAACTGTCCCAACCCTGAAGATGCCTGGGAGTCCTGGCAAGAAAACTTCGATTCGTTTGAATCCAACTTTGACATCAGCTACCCGGTCAGCCGGCAGATGCGACGAAAGGAGAACTTTGCCTTTCTTCACTCTGATATTCTCATTATGGGATTCCATTTGATCGGAGGACGAATTAACAACCAAGACGAAAACGAGGCACGCATCGAAGACAACATTATTTGGTTGGAATCTATGGTGACCATGAATGCGGGAAAGTTTGACAAGATTGTCATGATGGGAAATGCCCGTCCCGGTCCTCAACAGAGCAAGTTCTTCGATCGTCTTTCTGCCTTTTTGGGAGGCTACGATCTGCCTATTATTTACATTCATGCCAACTCGGGAGTGGGAGGTGTCATGCAATATCAGCTTAATGGAGGAGACGATGGAATTGAAGTTCTGCAGATTGAGGATGGAGGGCAAAACCCCCCTCTGAAAATTTCAGTCTACAGCGGCGAAGGTCCTTTTGTCATTGGATAAACTCTATTCTATGCGCCTTCTGACTTATTCAAGACGTCCCAAGAGCCCCCTTTACATATGTATTTAATAATCACCTATCTATTTAATTTTGTTGCTACTATTTTTTAGTTAGTACAGTCATCTTGCAGGCTACGATAGCTTGAGAGATGAGCTTGAATCGTTGCAGTTGAATGCATGTATTAACACATAACACATGCTTGTTGAAAGGTGAGCACAATGCAAAATTGTGATAGTGTGCGTTCTTTCTGTTATTGTGTGTTGGATAGTGTGCGTTCTTTCTGTTATTGTGTGATGGATCAGTTCAGATCCAAAATAGAAAAAATAGTCACGAACACAAACCACAAACAACAGCCAACATTCAATCGCACTGATATCTCCCTGAACCTGCTGAACAATGTCCGCAGCACTAAACAATCTCTTCTCCGTAGCCGGAAAGGTAAGGAGCACTTGTTTTAAGATGATATGCTACAGCAGCTAGAGATAGTGTGACATCACTTTTTTGCTAGAGAGCAGTGACATCATGGTCTCATGCCAACATTTATTTATTTATTTGTGTTCTGTATAGAATGTACTCGTCACGGGTGGATCACGTGGAATTGGCTTTATGATTGCCAAAGGCTTCGTCGAAGCCGGTGCTCACGTACTTTTAACGAGCCGAGACGAAAAGGCTTGCGCCGAAGCAGCGGCATCGCTGAACTCGGACAAGGTCCATTTTGTAGCCTCGAACGTTTCCACACGCGAGGGATGCTGCGCTTTGGCCGAACATACGGCCGCCCTCTTCGACAACAAACTGGATGTGCTGGTAAACAATGCCGGAACGAGCTGGGGTGAACCCATCAGTCGTACCTCGGGTAGAGCCAATTGGGGCTTTGACAAGGTGTTCGATTTGAACGTCAAGGGTCTGTTTTACTTGACCAGAGAATGCATCCCAATGTTGGAACGCGATATCAACACGGACGACCCTGGAAGGGTGATCAACATTGGTAGTGTCGCTGGCATGGTACCACAGGAAGCTCCCACGCAGGCCTATGACGCCAGTAAAGCAGCTGTACACCACTTGACAAAGAGTCTGAGTCGAGAGTTGGCTCCCAAGCGCATCACAGTCAATGTTATTGCTCCAGGTTTTGTCCCTAGTCGGATGAGTGCTGGACTGGCCAGTTGGGGTGCCGACGAACAAAAATTGAGCGAGAAAATTCCTCTGGGTCGCATGGGTACCGGAGATGATATGGCAGGTGCTGCCATTTATTTAAGCTCGAAAGCTTCGGCTTGGTGCACTGGCGTGATATTAAATGTTGATGGCGGAACAGTCGGTGCTTTGCCGATTCCCCTCTCTAGCTTGTAAATTAAATAATACAATGGTGAATCACAATAAAAGATAATGTGCAGATTGAACATGTTTGCGTTTGCAAGCTATCTGGAATTAAAAAATTACAAGTCGCTGATATAAAAATGGGCTCCTTTTTCTATTTTTTCGAATCTCCACCTTTTTGTGTTCTTCGTTTTGAAGACGATGGCGGTGGCGTTTTTTTGTGAGCATTCACGGCATTCCTCATTGTTGTACGGGCATACAATATGACCCCCGCCGTCACACCACCAAACAGCGCCGTGGAGACCAAAACTTGCGACGACGGCAATAACGAGGATGCCTGAAAGGTATTCGTACCGCGAATTTGGGGTCGGTGGTAAAGTCCCGTCGAGAGACCCCACATGCCCATTCCCAAAGAAAGTACCGAGACTCCAATCCCTGCCACAGACACGAGACTACTGAAAGGCTCTACAATAGCTTCATAGACAGCTTCACCGGCCTCACCGGCCAACCAACTAACGCCCGACCACCAAGCAGTAAATACAGCCGACAAAATCACATCGCCTTCTTCATCGAGTTGTCGTTGTCGTCGTTCTTCCGAAGTACCTGAATTGTCGTCACTGTTGCTAACGTCTACTGGTGTCAGTGGTGTAGCAAGATTCATAGGATTTCCTGGATTATTGTTCATGGCGGGAAACGCCACCAATCGATCCATGGGACTTTGTGACGCCAGACTTTCGCTATCGGAATCAAAATCCAATCGTCGTACCGGATTATTATTCTCTGCTGTAATTTGCAGTGGCCGTTGTTGATTGAAGGGCGGCTGTGGTTGGGGTTGCACCACACGAGGAATACTACTCTCAATGGCATGTCGCCGCCATTGCTGTTCTCCTACCACGGCTCTCATAAAGCGTTCTCCCAAAAGATATCCCAATCCTGGACGGTTCAAAAATTGTTGCCGCTCGGGAGCGAGTCTTTGAACATATTGATTCAATTGTTCCTGTGTTAGACCAGGGATCATGTAGAGAGCCAGGAATCCCCATCTGTAAATAACCAGAAGATGCACAAGTATTTGTTGATGAAATGTTGAGATTGAATTATGCATACATAATAATCTGGAGTCAATACAATAAAATATAAAATAAAACAAAACACGAACCATCAATACGTACTCTTGCGCAGAGCTGTTATCTTGTGTCAAGAATTGATGGAGCGATTCTTCGGTCAGATACCGATACAAAGCAGCAGGAAGGTACCGTCCAAGGCCTTGTCCGGCTACAATTTGTTGATATTCGAGCTGCAGTCGTTGCACGCCCGTCCTGCTCAACAATCCAAACGATGTCACGAATATAATCCAAGCGACAATGGCAGCCATTGGTAAAATGGCGAGGAAAAAAACTCCCAAACCGGCCGACGATATGACACCCAAAACTATCATTTGACGTTGCAATCGGAGACGACGTGATTCGACGTGCACGACTTCATGTTGTTGTTGTTGATATTGTTGTTGATGGGTACTTGTCGTCGTATATTCTTCGACTGTGGTGGTAGAGGAACCAATGGTCATGGGTGTGGCAGTCACATCCGTGGTACATTCCGTGCTTACATCATCTTCCTCATATCCATCTTGCCGCCGTTGTCGACGCTTCTTTTGCGGATTGGGTTTCGAAGGAGATTCCCAACTACTGCTGTTCGAAGGGGGTTTCCAAGGAGGTTTCCGATCGTCATCGTCCTCATTATCGTCACGTCCACCACCGCTGCTACTTGAACTGTTGCTGATTGAATTATTGTAATACTCCATTGGAAAAAGGGGTTTTGTGGTGGATAATAGATAAATTTAGTTTGGTTATTACCAATTACCAATCAACCGGCTTGTTTTCTGGGATCGGAATAAAACTGGTCTTCCATTCTGGAGAAGTTGTCATCATCATCCTTGGTTTTTACTTCGTGTTCTGTGTCACTTTTAATCTTGAATCTACAGTAAAGACGCACATCTGTTCACAAACTCTCCCTGTCCCTACTGCAGCTGTTCCAAGAAATTCTTGACAAAAGCATTTCGAACGAACGATGTGTTATTACCACGCCCCATCAACACACACACACACACACACAAAATTGATTCAACATGGCTGATTTGAACTATCCCAACCTTTGCAGCTGTAAAGTCGAATTAATAAGCTCAACCGCAGGATCCAAGCCTCCTGTCAAACTACCAAGAGATTGTATCAACGTACTTTCCAGAGTTTCCATTCCTCCTCCGTATGATTTTGCCTTGGGTAAGAAGCAGTACCCTGCCTACCTTTATTATTTGTCATGGAATTGGCGCTCCACACGACTCAAGTTTCTCTCTGTAGCTCGTCCTTGTTGGACACGGTTTTGATCTGCTGAGAACTTTTCCTTGTTTGTTGGTTTCATCCTTTGTCATTCCCTTTACACTTATTGGAATATCTAACTTATTATTATTATCATCTTTTATCTTCTGGTCGTTTTTACAATATATTTACGCATTCCATTGCTCAACTTTTATTGCTCAACCCTCCACTCGAAAACGAAATCCACAAAACACATACGCACATACCCGCTCCTCGAAACTACGGAAAATAAATGTATACATACATATGAAACAATTCGTTTTTCTTTTTTTCAGAAAAAAGCGTCATGATTAAAAAGGATGAACGAGATTCCGAGCAAGCCCTTTTCAAGGCATCCAGTCGGGACGAACTGCAGCGTGCGGTAGTGGTCAAAATGAAGTCGGTCACCAGCGCCGATGAAGACGTTTGTGTTAGCATTTTAGAAGACTTTCATTACGATTTGAAGCAATCTGTGGAGGCCTTTTTTCAGCAAAGCAGCTAGCTAGCTAGCTAGCTAGGACTAGGACAGTACGACCTTTTCGCGTCCTGTGGTTATGGTTGATTGATTGACGGACTAGCATCTGTTTGGAGAGGAACAACTGGAACATGCAGTATGATTGCTACTAAAAGAAGGAGAGAGAAAAAGCACACATGCCTGGCACAGTCAGTTGGTCAGATAATATCATGGTATCGCATGGCAGGTTTCCCCCTGCCCTGCGAATGCGAATCGAGGAGAGGCAGACTTAGTAGGTCAATGATTTCATTTCAAGATTCTTGAGCTCATTCTCTCATCGGACGCCAGGCACATATGATAAATGTTTTGGAAAGAAACTACTACGAAACTGTAGAAAGAAATGGAAGTCTAAATTTGAAGGTGCGGTACCTTGGTCATACACGTAATTAGGGGACCAAATCGTCCACTTTAGAATATTTACCTACCCGTTAAGGTTGTACAAGTATAAATTCCTGTCTGTTACGCATGTCCGAGCAAAAGCACGGTGATGTGCATTATATTTTGCTGCTTACTAATACATCCTATTTAAGATAGTTTTGGCAGTGATAGGTCTACTACTAGTCCAGGCCTAGTAGACTACTAGTAGTTGAGAAGGTCCACGAAATACTTTCGATCCCGCGCGATTCGTTTAGAACGCTCAGATCCCGGCATCCTCTTACTTTGTAACATTTCAAAATAATACAGTATCAAAGAGAGAATGTTCCGGAATGCACCAAAGAAAATTCGTTGGCTCTGTCTTTGTATGGCTTCCGTCAGAGGAGGCTCATTTCAAAGAAGCGCTCCTACTAATCGACAAGGGCAGAGGTCAATCGTCTGCATCAAAGGACGAAGTGGGTGCGGATCACTTATACTTGCCGAATAGGTCAACGACTCAAGCCTTCTCCATGATCAGTTTGGTAATACTTTACAAGCTTCACGACTCGAGACGTTTGAAGGAACATCGTCAGTTTCAACTTCCGAACCTTCAAATCGAAAACAGCTTGAATTTCCTGTTCTCACAACTTTCTTTTCTCCGCAACATTACACTATTGAATTCAATTCAGAAAAAAATCTCCTTTCATCCAACATGAATCTCACAAAGATTATCATTACGCTCGCCATCATCTTGTCTCTCGCCGGACGTTCGTCTGCTATCAAGCGTAGAGCTTTGCGCGCAAATTCCGACAACGAATCTGTCAAAGTAACCAAGCGTCGTCTGGACGAGGTGAGTTTCCTTGCATTCTATTCAAAAACATTAGTAGTCGATTTTGATTGTTTGCTGTGCTAAACCAGTCCGTTTCTCTTTGATGTTATAGAATGATAGTCCTTGCCCTAACACCGGAAAAGGTAGCTATGGCAAAGGCAGCGGCGGTAACGGAAAAGGTGGCTACGGAAAGGGTGGATATGGCAAGGGTAGCGATGGAAAGGGTGGATATGGCAAGGGTAGCGATGGAAAGGGTGGATATGGCAAGGGTAGCGATGGAAAGGGTGGATATGGCAAGGGTAGCGATGGAAAGGGTGGATATGGCAAGGGCGGCTATGGCAAGGGAAATGATGCGCCCGATCGCTCCTATGATGTGGGTGGATACAGTGGTGACGATTACTTTGAAGACGAGTGCGACGAATACACTCCTGCGCCCGACGAGGAAACCGAAGCTCCTGCCAAGTCAGCGATCGAAATTATCGAGGACATTGAGGAAGTTGAGGAGGAACAAAACAAGGTGATTGAAGAAGAAGCGGAGGTGATCCAAGAAGTCGCTGAGTTGTTGGAGGAACCAAAACGTGCCGAAGTCCCAAGCAATGACGACCCCAAGGTTTAGATCGCAGATGTCCAAGTATTACCTTGTTGAGTTCTAGTGACGAACAAGTGCTGCCTATGAAGACGTATTATAGACGTCTGATATGCTTCACTTGCGATGATCAAGATAATCGTGCACAATGCTATATTTCATGGCCATAAATTATAAAACATTAGGAATGAAGAGATTACGCAAATGTAAGCGCAGCTTGTTCTCGCACCCATTCATTAGACTCGGATAATGCAGCAATACCAATAGCTGTTGCTCCGCCTTTTCCTTGACCAGTGTAGTACATGCGAAGCGATCCATCATCCAATCGAATAATGTCAGGACTTCCTACACCCTCGCAATCCCACTCGCCGTCTGCTCCGATGTCAAAGACAAGGCCAACTTTTGTGAAATCTTTTCCATTAGCACTGGTCGCCTTCATGATGCGGTGTTTGTTGTCTTGCTTGGACACGCCTTCGTAGTACATGGTGAACGAATCGAGTTCTTTCCAGTTTTGTCCGTCAAATTCGGCATCCCTCAAAACGCAACAACGAGCGCAGCCACCTGCATCCATCCCATCAGCATCGGGTCGCAAGCACACACCTGTCTTGGTCCAACGAAAGCCGTCTGTGGATTCGGCTCGAGCGATGGCTTTTTGTTTCCCTTCCTTGAGCATTGTACTGTAATACATTGAAAAGGCTCGTTCTGCTCCCAGCGAAACAACGACTTCGGGCCAACCAACGTACAATTCTTCCTCAATTCCTTCCAAAACGTCCTGCGTAGGATCATTTGGATCATAAGGCACGATGCACGCCCCGGTGGGATCGTCTCCTTCCACTCGACCCCAAGAAATACCATCTTGGGACACGGCCACACCGATCCTCATTTTCATGCCCTTAATTTTGGCATCGGCCATACTCTCTGGAGGATCTTCCAAGTAATTCACAATCGGACATTCCTGACCAGACCCACCAAAGAAGTATTTAAGATAAATACCTCCTTCCATCATGACGGCGGGCGTTGACATGGGAAGAAGGACACTGCCCAAACCACAGTGTTCTGTATCGAATCCCCACCACGATTCCTTGTTCAGTCCTAACGACACACCTTCAATATCTTCGCTATCATTGCCTTCCGTATCCTTCTTCCAGTGCAATCCATTTTTACTGGTCGCACGACCTATCCGTCCGGTACTGAGCGGTGGCAACGATTTGTCGGCATCTAGCTCGTGACACCGTCCGTGATACCACATGACGTATTCCGTGTTGCTGTCGGGATCTGTATCTACGGAATACCGGTGCACTTTGGCACTCCCCACCTTGAGCGAATCGAAGGCTGCACGATCATCTTCCGATGGACCAAGAACAATGTTGCTGCCGTAAAGGTGTCGAGTAGCAGCATTTCTGGCGGAAATAACGGGACGACGCGATTGCAAAATATTATTATTATGGATGTTAATTTTATTATTATTCGTTGGAGATAAAGAAGTCCATGCTGTGGCGGTGGACGAAACCGCAAGGATCGTAGCGATTGTTTTTCCGTTGATCATTTCGTAGATACTTGAATGGAACCCAGGATACAGCTTAAATTATGATGAAAAGAGAAACAGATACGAGTTGCTAGTTTAGTAGTAGTGTCATTCAAACGATCAAAGCAAAGAAGATACATCTGTACCCCTGGTACTGGTGATCAAAGCAGATGAAGAATTTCGGTTGACATAAGAAAAGCTACTACTAGACTACTACTAGCTAGCTAGCTAGTACTAGTAGTAGCTACTACTAGTAGGCTTTCATCAGGTTCCAAGAGGAATGATACTAATCTACATCGTGGTATGAGTCACTCTGAATCACGCTTCAACAAACCCACGTGCAAGTCATGATCTCTATCCCTAACAAGATGTTTTAGTAAGCCACCCGAGCTTAGTTTAGTCCTGCTTACCACTTACTCAAAATCTAAACCTCCCAAGTTCACCCAACATCGATCGATCAAACAACAACAACAGCATCCTACTAGGCACCATCGTCGTTCGATTTAGTCCTTTTTGTTATCGAACATTACTACTGTATATTTAGATACAGTTCTGCAGGTTAACAAGGTGCGTTGCTCTAGAATTAGATGATTGAAGAGATTTGAATCGACTTGGTGCCGTAGTTGTGTAGATAAAATAAGATAATGGCGAACGAGAAGTGACAGCTTTTGGGTAGTTTTGTCTCGCCTGGTCAACGAATACCATCGGCACATCGGCACCAAACACCTCCTGCTGTTGCTTGCATAGAAATTATCACATTCTCAGTGTTTCTCTCGATTCTCGTTATCTACACGACCATTTCTTACAACTATCTTTCCATTCTTGTTATTATTTATTATTATTATTACTACTACAGTCAAATCACCCCCCCCCCCCCCAAATAAAAAAAAAATGATTTAAAAAAATTTTAACGGGCGGGCCGCCCGCCCGTTTTAAATACTAACCCAAACGAGGGAAAC
>Ga0100391_1000347_pt1 | contig 54467 bp, 55 predicted proteins | sample CryGeymeta201515_FD_81541 | JGI IMG/M metagenome (GOLD analysis project Ga0100391, IMG submission 81541) | Groundwater microbial communities from Crystal Geyser aquifers in Utah, USA - Crystal Geyser metaG 2015-15 | ecosystem: Environmental > Aquatic > Deep subsurface > Groundwater | place: USA...
CACGGCGAGATGACGTTGCCGAAAAAGCTCGTCTCGTTCGACGAACCCATCGCGAACTGGTCCATGTTGAGCTTGCCGAGCATCCCCGCGCCCGCCGCCCATAATTTGGCGCTGACGGTGCTTTCGTACGGCGGGACGAAGCCTTCGAGAATGTGGCTCGCGGCGGTCGACTGGACGCCCTCGGTGCAGAACAGGTCCTTCATCCCGATCGGCACGCCGCCCATCAGGCCAAGCGGCTCGCCCTTGGCGCGCCTGGCATCGACCGCATCGGCGGCGGCGAGCGCCTTTTCGGGCGTCTCGACGATGAATGCGTTGAGCGATTTCGCCGCGGCGACCGCGGCGTTGAAGCCCTCGGCGACCTCGCGTGCGGTGAAGCTGCCGTCGGCCACGCCGTCGCGGATCTCGGTGACCGTCAGGTCGGTCAGCGCGTTGTTGTCGGAAGCTGACATTATTCGATCACCTTGGGAACGCCGAAAAACCCGTGCTCGGGCGCGGGCGCGTTGGCGAGGACACGCTCGCGCACGCCGCCGCCGGTCAGCGGGTCGGCATCGACGACGTCGTCGCGCAGCCGCAGTGTGTTGGGGATCACCGCGGTCATCGGCTCGACGCCGGTCACATCGACCTCGCCGAGCTGTTCGACCCAGCCGAGGATGTTGTTGAGCTCGGGCAGCAACGCCGCGGCCTCGGCATCGTCCATCGCGATGCGCGCCAGCTGCGCGATTTTCTTTACCGTGGGAAGGTCGACCGACATGGCAATCCTGTAGTTTGGGGCGACGACACTGTCGCAGCGCCGCTAGCATCGCCGCGATGCGGCATCAAGCGCGCGGATCGGGGGCGGCGCGCTTATTCGAACGGATCGCCCACCGGCTTGCCGTCGACGAAGACCTGGCGACGCTCGACGCTCCGCACCTCGACGCGCGCATCGGGTTTTAGCATATCCTCGTCGCCTCCGGCTTCGCGGGCCATGCCGCGTTCTTTCCGGGGCTGTGCGCTATCGACGATCATCCGCTCGACCGAACCGCGCTCGAAGCGATTCCCGACCACGACGAAGCGCGTCCCGCCGATCGCCCGCGCGATACAGGGCGAGTCCGTACAGAAGCCATATTCCTGCGCCGTCGCCCTGACGAGCGAGTCGCCCGGTCGCGTCCCGTCAGCCATTTTGAGGTTGCGCCGCACCGGCTCGATGCGCGACCGCGCCCGCGCCGCGTCTTGCACTTCATAGCGGCTATCCGCCTTGCCGCTCGCCTTGGCCGCCGCCGCGATGTGCGCATCCTTGCTGGCGCGCAACGTCGCCAAGGCGCGCCGTCCCGCCGGACCGAAATCCTCCTTGAGCGCCCAGAAGTCGAACTCCTCGGCCGAAACCTTGCCCGCGTCGAGCCGGGCGACCTGGCTGCGCGTCGATATCGCGCCGAAATCGATGAACGGCATCGCCAGCACGAGCGCCAGCGCGCAGGTCGCGATCGCCAGCCTGGTGTTGAGCGGACGCAGGGGGTCGTCGAAATCGATCCGCGCGCGCACGACGCTCCACAGATAGGCGGCGCCGTAAACGAGCCCGACGAGAACCGCGACCGCGCCCCACAGCCGCTCGGGAGTCCAGCCATATTGGCCGATCCGCTGCGCCATCGAGATCGCCGCGAGGACCGCGAGCGGCAGGATGGTGATCGCGAGGACCAGCGCCGCGCCCTGCAGGATGCGCGACGGCGAACGCTCCTCGCGGCCGTTGCCGATCACCGCATTGACGAACAACACCGCGCCGACCGCGCACGACAGCAGGATCGGCGTCGCGCTGTCGGTTTCCCACAGCGGCTCGAGCCCGGTGAACGGCAGGGCGACGAGAAACAGTGCGAGACCCGCGGCGAAGATCGGCGCGAGGATCGACAGGACGACGAGCACGACCTTGAGCAAGGTCGCGAGCAGCCGGTCGCTTTCGCGCAAGATGCCGGTCGCGGCGCCGAACGCGGTGCCGGCGAGTGCCCAGCCGAACCAGCTTTCGCGCAAGGCATCCTGGATGAAATCGATGCCGATCAGGTGCAGCAACTCCCCAAGCAGCAACGTGACGAGGAAGCTGAGCCCGACGAACGCGAGGCCCGCCGCGCCGATCACCGCATCGGTCCAAGCGTGGAGGTGGAGCGTGCGGTAGGGGAAACGCCAGGCGCCTTCGTCGCGTACCGTCTGGAACAGCGGCGCGGCGATCAAGGCGGCGAAGATCGCGGCGAGAAACGGCCATTCGAACAGCGACGGCCGCACGATATTGTAATGCATCGTCGACCAGCCGACACCGACCAGGATCAACCCGGCCGCGACCGCGAAGACGACCGCCCAGACCCAGCGTCGCTTGTGCGTGACGAGCGCCGCGGCGATCCCCGTGACGAACAGGAAGGTTGCAGCCAGCTGGCGCCAGATCGGCACAGGATCGGCATAGCTGCTGCCCTCGCGATCGACGATCAGCCCGAACGCCAGCCCCATGACGCCGAGCAGCGCCGCCATCACCCAGGGGCGCTGCGGCCAGGCGGTTTCGCTCAACCGGTCGCTGCCATCGTCCATCGCCCGTTCCCCTGCATTGCCCGTCGACCTCGGCGCGGCTAAAGCGGCGCGCCTTCGTCTCCCAATATTCGGAACCCATCATGGCGCGCAAATTTCTTTATGTCATCGCGATAATCATCGCCCTGCTGCTTGCGGCGGCGGTGTCCTATCGGGTGTTCCCGCAGGTCTTCCAGCGCGTCGCCTTCGTCCCCACCGCGCCGTTCGTCGAACAGGAAGCGATGCCGCAAAACGCCTATGCCGATCCCGATATGTGGTTTGTCCATCCCGCGCGGTCGGACAATCCGGCGAGCTGGACGCCGCGCGACTTCGCCGAGGACGCGGGCCCGATGGGCAGCGCGGCGATCTTTTTCGTCCATCCGACGAGCTATCTCGACCGCTCGCACTGGAACGCGCCGCTCGACGACGACGCCGCCAACACCCGCGCGCGCCAGTTCATCCGCGGCGAGGCGAGCGTGTTCAATGCGGCGGGACAGATCTGGGCGCCGCGCTATCGCCAGGCGACATTGGGCGCGTTCATGACCGACGACGCCACCGCCCAGCGCGCGCTCGACGCCGCCTATCGCGACGTCGCCGCCGCGTTCGAGCAGTTCGTCGCCGACAATCCCGACGGTCCGATCATCCTTGCCGGCCACAGCCAGGGCTCGCTCCACCTCACCCGCCTGCTCAAGGACAAGGTCGCCGGCACCCCGCTCGCCGAGCGCATCGTCGCCGCCTATGTCATCGGCTGGCCGGTGTCGGTCGCGCACGACCTGCCCGCGCTCGGCCTGCCCGCCTGTGACGGGCCGGCGGCGACCGGCTGCATCGTCAGCTGGCAAAGCTATGCCGAGCCCGCCGACGCCTCGCTGGTGCTCGACGTCTATGACGCGACGACCGGCTTCGACGGCCAGCCGCGCAAGGCGAGCAGGATGCTGTGTTCGAACCCGCTGACCGGCCTGCCCGACAGCGCCGCGCCGGCCGAGGCCAATTTCGGGACGGTCAAGCCGAGCGAGGATTTCAACGACGGCACGATCACCCCCGGCGCGGTGTCGGCGCGCTGCGACGACGATCGCGGCCTGTTGCTGATCGGCGACCCGCCCGATCTGGGCGGCTACGTCCTGCCGGGCAACAATTACCATGTGTTCGATTATCCGCTGTTCTGGGCGAATACGCGGATCGACGTGAAGCGCCGGCTGGCGGCGTTCGGCGCGCGATGATCGCGACCGACGCCCGCGCCTTTGCCGACTGCTTGCCGGGCGGCGGGCGGTTGATGGCGCTCGATCTCGGCAGCAAGACGATCGGCGTCGCCTTTTGCGATGCCGGCTGGTCGTTCGCCACCGCCGACAAGACGATCGCGCGCACCAAGTTCACCAAGGAAAAGGCGCAGCTCGTCGACCTCATCGCGCGCCAGGCGATCGCCGGCATCGTCATCGGCCTGCCGCGCAACATGGACGGCAGCGAAAGCCCGCGCTGCCAGTCGGCCCGCGCGTTCGCGCGCAACATCGCCGATCTCGGCCTGCCGATCCTGCTGTGGGACGAGCGGCTGTCGACCGCCGCTGTCGAACGCGCGCTGGTCGCGCAGGACGTCAGCCGCGCCAAGCGCGCCGCGCGCATCGACGCCGCCGCCGCTGCCTATATCCTGCAAGGCGCGATCGACGCGCTGGTCGCCTTGCCCGACGCTTGAGGCGGCGCGGCTTTCGGACTAGGGCAACGACGCGATGACCAGCCGATCCTTCCCGCACCGCGACCTGCTCGGCATCGCCGGGCTGTCGCCCGCCGATATCGCGCTGATCCTCGACGAGGCCGAAGCCTGGATCGATTTCAACCGTGGCCGGCGCAAGGCCGACGATCGCCTGCGCGGCCTGACGCAGATCAATGCCTTTTTCGAAAATTCGACGCGCACGCTGTTTTCGTTCGAGATCGCGGGAAAGCGCCTCGGCGCGCAGGTTTCCAATTTCCGCCCCGAGGGATCGAGCGTGAAAAAGGGCGAAAGCCTGACCGACACCGCGTTGACGCTCGGCGCCATGCGGCCCGATATCGTCGTCATCCGCCATGAAGCGGTCGGTGCCGCCGTCGACGTGGCCCGGGCGCTCGATTGCCCGGTCATCAACGCCGGCGACGGCACCGGCGAGCATCCGACGCAGGCCTTGCTCGACGCGCTGACGATCCGTCGCCGCATGGGCCGGATCGATGGGGTCAGGGTCGTGATCTGCGGCGACATCCGCCACAGCCGCGTCGCCGGATCGAACATGCTGGCGCTGCCGTTGCTGGGAGCGGACGTGCGCGTCGCCGGGCCGGCCGAACTGATGCCGGCGAGATTGCCCGCCGCGGTTTCACGGTATGATGATTTCGACGAAGCGCTGGACAACGCCGATATCGTCATGATGCTGCGCATCCAGCGTGAGCGGATGGCCAGCGTGTTCCCCGATAACAGCGAGGACTATCACGCGTCCTACGGACTGACGCACGAGCGGCTGGCCCGTTATGCGCCCGATGCGCTGGTCATGCATCCGGGTCCGATGAACCGCGGTGTCGAAATCAGCAGCGAGCTCGCCGACGATCCGGAGCGATCGCTGATCCTCAAGCAGGTCGAACTGGGGGTCGCGGTGCGCATGGCGTGCCTCGACCTGCTGACGCGCGACCGGCGCTAGCTTCGCCGGCGCTCAGCGCGAGGCGAGCCTGGTGCCGGTGTCGCGCGACGCCCAGCGATAATCTTCGCCGCCGCTGAGGTTGCGGACGAAGCAGACGCCGCCGCTCGCCTTGACCTTGTTGCACAGCGCCACGGCTTCTCCGCGCGAACCCAGCCCGTTGGCGGTCAGGCGATAAAAGTCCCTGCCGCCGACCTTGGCGAAATGGCTGGCGGCATCATAGCCGTCGAGCGCGCCGTACCGACCGCTGAACTGCGACCAGGCGCGCTGCGCCGCGCCGTTGCTCGAAAAGGCGCCGAGCTGGACCGCCCAGCCGCTTTTCGCCCAGGCCTTGCTGGCCTTAACGGGAGCAGGCTTGCTCGCCGGTGCCGCGTCGGCGGCGATCATGGGTGCGGACACCATTTGGCGCGGGGCGGCAGCGGCAACGCGCTCGAGCTGTGGCGACTGGACCGGCCGCTGTTCGGCCGACTGGTCGAGCGCGAGCAGTTCGGCGACCGCGGCGCGATAGGGTTCCGCCTCGTCGTCGCTTGCCTCGGCTGCGACACCCTCGGCCGGCTGGACATCGGAATAGGCCATCGCCATTGGCGAGGCCACGGCATAGTCGCTCGCCGGAGCGGGCGCGGCGGCATAATCATAGGCGGTCATGTCCGACACGGCCTCGGCCGCCAACACCGCTTGCGCGCCGGGCCCATCGACCAGCGCGAGGCGGACGGGAAGGCCGGGATCGGCGACGGGGGTAATGCCCATCAGGCCGGCAACGCGCATCTGCGACGTCGGCGCCTGCGCCAGCGCGGCCCATTCGGTCATGCGCGCATCGAGATTGGCGATATTCATATCCTGGGCGGCGACCAGCTTGGCCTCGAGCCAATGGTTGGTCATGGCATAGGCGAAGGCTAGATTCTGGCGCGTCTGAGCGGTGGCGTCGTCCTGGCGCGCGGCTGGGACGAGTACCATCACGGCGCGCTCCGGCTGACCGGCGAGCGCCAGCGCGAGCCCGTAATCGCTGGCCGACATCCGGTCGCGATGCTCGTCGAGGACGGCGACCGAACGATCGCTGTCGCCGATCGCGGCGAGGGCAAGCGCCAGCGACACCGCCGTGCGTCCGTCGGCCTGTCCCAGCGCCATGGCATCGTCGAACGCGGTCGCCGCAGAGGCAAAGCGCCCGGCGGAAAAATAGGCTTGGCCCAGCGTGCTGCGATAGGCGCCGTTAGCGGGATCGGCGGCCACGGCGGCCTCCGCAGCGGCGAGCGCCCTTTCGACATCGCCCTTCGCGGCGAGACGTTGGTAATCGTCCGACGACTTGCGCGCCGAATGCGCCAGCTGGTCGGCGCTCGATGCGGGCGACAGGCGCGTCAGGTCGACCCCCGAACAGCCGGTCAATACGGCACCCATGACCAGTCCGGATGCGGCTAGGTTCAATATGGCACGGTTCGTCATCTTAGGTCCCCTTGGGGTTCGGTCACTTGGGTTCGCCGGCGACATTGCCGGCGAGGGCTTCCACCTGCGGAAGCGTTTTGAGATAGGCGTCGAAAGCATCGGTCAGGATCTGCTGCGCCGAGCAATTGGTGAGCGCGCTGGCGAGCCGCAGGCGCAGGTGGCGCTCGGGATCGATGCGCAGCGTGAAAGCCGCCTTGCCCCGGGCCTTGACGACCTGCGGCTTCGCTTGCGAACGCGAGCGCGGAGGCGACGAGCGCCGCACGCCGGCCGCGATTTCGACCGGTTCGGCAGCGACGCGTTGGTCGGCGACCGGTGCCGGGGCGACAGGCTGTTCGACCGTCTGTTCGGCGGCGGGCGGGATCGCGTCGCGTGCCTGCTCGGGCGCGGCGACCTTGTCGCTGCGCGGCGCGATCAGGCTGGCGAAGCCGCGCGCATCGTGGCCATCGCTTTCGCCGTCGTCCTGCCCATCGGTCGCGTCGTCATCGCGATCGTTGCCCGCCTGGCCGACACGGCCGGCGAGTGCCTCGCGCTGGAGTACGACAGCCGGCTTGGACGGCTTGATCGACAAGGGCGAATGCGAAATGCGCGCGACATTGTCTTCGTCGGCGTGCAATCCCTGCGCGTCGTCGTGGTCGGTATCGCTTGCCGGCGGCGCTGACGGAACATGTTGCTCGTCTTTACCCGCGCCCATCGGCGAAAGCATCGGCTTGTCATGGTGATCGCTCTCGTCGCCGACGCCGGGATCGACATCATAGCCCATATCGTTCCAGCCGAGGTCCTCGTGCGGAATGGCATGCGTCCCGCCCAGGCCCTGGCGACGCATCGCCGGACGCGCGGCGCCCTTGCGGGCCAACAGGCCCGACGACAAGGATGCAAGTGGTTTGGCTTCGCCCATCTGGCTGCTCCCTCGCCTTCGCTTACTGGCCGACCACACGGCGGCCGAAGCCACCGAGCGGACGCGGCGCGCCGGGCTGGATCATCGCCGATGTGGCGGCGGGCGCACTGAAGACGGTGCGCCGGAAATTCTTTTCGAGCCGGTCGGAGATATAGGTCCACAGTTGCGTGACCTCGGCCGCCGACTTGCTCTTGGCATCGACCTCCATGACGGTGCGGCCATCGATCATCGACGCGGCAAAGTCGGTGCGGTGGTGCAGCGTCACCGGCGCGACGGTACCGTGCTGCGACAGCGCGACCGCGGCCTCGCTGGTGATCCGCGCCTTGGGCGTGGCGCCGTTGACGACGAAGATCAGCGGCTTGCCCGCGCGATCGCACAGGTCGACGGTGGCGCCGACGGCGCGCAGGTCGTGCGGGCTCGGACGCGTTGGCACGACGATCAGCTCGGCGACCGAAATGACGCTCTGTATCGCCATGGTGATCGCCGGCGGGGTGTCGATGACGGCAAGCTTGAAGCCCTGCTGGCGCAGCACTTCGAGGTCGGACGCCAGGCGTGCGACGGTGGTCTGGGCGAAGGCGGGAAGCTCTGCCTCGCGCTCGTTCCACCAATCGGCGAGCGAGCCTTGCGGATCGATGTCGATCAGGACGACGGGGCCAGCCCCGGCGAGCTGAGCCTGAACGGCGAGATGCCCCGACAAGGTGGTCTTGCCCGATCCGCCTTTTTGCGATGCCAATGCCAGAACGCGCACGCTTTTCCCCCGAATAGTCCGTAAGATTGCACCCGATGTGCCACCGATGTGCCTAAAATTTGGTTAACGCCGTCGCGTCTAAACCGACCCGTCAGGCGGATGCGAAATCCGCGAAGGGTTTGTGCTAAGAGCAAATTAAGCTATTTTCGCGATGAAGCGCGCCGGGCCTGCGGTCACGCCGCCTGCGCTCGCCAAGGTTGAACCAGGATAGGATCGAGCCATGTCACCGTATCGCGCCCTCATTGCCGCCCTGCTCGCGGGCGCCGCCCTGGGACCGGCCACGCTCGCCAGCGCCGATGTCAAGGCGGGGGTCGAAGCCTGGGAACGCGGCGATTATGCCAGGGCGGTCGCCGAGTGGAAGCTCGACGCGGCGCGCGGCGACGCCGACGCCCAGTTCAACCTCGCCCAGGCCTATAAGCTCGGGCGCGGCGTTCCGGCCGATCTCCAGCAGGCCGAAAACCTCTATCGCCTCGCCGCCGAACGCGGCCATATCCAGGCTGCCGACAATTACGGCATCATTCTCTTTACCGGCGGCAAGAAGGCCGAGGCGATCCCGTGGCTCGAAAAATCCGCCGCGCGCGGCGAACCGCGCGCGCAATATCTGCTCGGCACCGCGACCTTCAATGGCGACGAAGTGACGCGCGACCAGTTGCGCGGCTATGCCCTGGTATCGCGCGCCAGCCAGGCGGGGCTTGCCCCGGCGGCCAAGGGCCTTGCGGAAATGGACCGCTTTCTGTCGCCGTCGGAGCGCGCCCGGGGTGCCGCGATGGCCGAGGAAATGGCGATGAGCGAGCGTAACGAGCGGCTCGCGCTGATGGACCTTCCCGCTCGTCCCACGCCCCCCGCTCCGGCAGCGGTCAAGCCGGCCACGCTGCCGCCGTCGCAGGCGGGAACGAGCTACACCCCTTCCCCGACGCCGGGCGACCTAGCCGATGCGCCGCCCCCGCCGGTCGTGCGCGCGACGCCGACGCCCGCCCCCGCGCCGGCGCGGGAGCCCGCCGCACGCAGCGGCAAGTGGCGCATCCAGCTCGGCGCGTTCAGCTCGCGCGGCAATGCCGAGAGCCTGTGGGCGCGCTTGGCGAAGCGCGGCGACATGGCGGGTCTGCAACCCTATTACGAAGCGGCCGGCAAGCTGACGCGGATCAAGGCGGGCCCGTTCGCGACGCGCGCCGAGGCCGAACGGACGTGCCAGGCGCTCAAGGCCAGCGGTCAGGGCTGTTTTCCCGTCGGCAGCTAGGCGTCGACCCACGCGGCGCGGGCGATGCCCTGCACCCAGAGCAAGGCGGAAAGATCGTTGTAGGCGATCGCGGCATCGGCCGCCGCGACCACCGCCGGCTTGGCATGATAGGCGATGCCCAGTCCGGCCGCCGCCAGCATCGGCAGGTCGTTGGCGCCGTCGCCGATCGCGAGCACCGCATCGTTCGGCAGTCCCAGTTCGGCGCGGACGTTTTCGAGCAACGCGCATTTCGCCGCCGCATCGACGATCGGCAGCTCGACGGTTCCCGTCAGCCGCTCGTTCTCGGCGGCCAGGACGTTGCACTTGACCCGTTCGAAGCCAAGGCGCTCCGCCACCGGGCCGACGAAGCGTCGAAACCCGCCGCTGACCAGGACCGTCATCGCCCCGCGGCTGCGCATCGTGCGGACGAGCCGCGCCGCGCCGGGCGTGTCGCGGATGCGTTCGGCAAGGCACCGTGCGATCGTCGCGACCGGCAGGCCGGCGAGCAAGGCGACGCGCTCGGTCAGCGAGGCGGCGAAGTCGATCTCGCCGCGCATCGCGCGCTCGGTGATCGCCGCGACCGCGGCGCCGACGCCGGCGTAATCGGCGAGCTCGTCGATGCATTCCTGCCCGATCATGGTCGAATCCATGTCGCTGACGAGGAGCATTTTGGCGCGCCCGTCGGCCCGCTGGACGACGATGTCGGCGTCGCCGGAAAATTCGCGCGCGACCGCGCGGGCGGCGGGCAGATCGGCGTCGAAATGGATGTCGGCGGCCTCGCCCTCGTCGATCCAGCGCATCCGGGACGGACCGCAGCCCGCCGCAGCGAGCATCGCGTCGACATCGCGAACCACGTTCTCTTCGAGCCGCCCCGCTGCTATGACCGTCGCGATGAACATCGAGCGGGGCGATAGCGGGGCGGCGTGGGCGCCACAATCGGATTCACCCCGACCAACCGCCGCCGATCTGCGCGGTGCGCGCGTCGTCGTCGTCGGCGGGCCGACGGCGAGCGGCAAGACCGCACTCGCGCTCGCCATCGCGACCCGCCTGCCGGCGAGCGTCATCAATGCCGACAGCGCCCAGGTCTATCGCGACCTGCGCATCCTCTCGGCGCGCCCCGATGCGGATGAGATTGGCGATATCCCCCACCGGTTGTTCGGCCATGTCGACGGCGCCGAGGACTATAGCGCGGCGCGTTGGGCCGACGAAGCGCGCGCCGAAATCGCTGCCGCGCACGCAGCGGGCAGGATCGCGATCCTCGTCGGGGGCACCGGCCTCTACCTGCGCAGCCTGATCGACGGCATCGCCCCGGTGCCGCCGATCGCGCCGGCCATCCGCGCCGACGTCCGCGCGCTGCCCGTCGCCCGGGCCCATGCCGCGCTGGCCCGCGAAGACCCCGACGCCGCCGGCCGCCTCGCGCCCGCCGATACGACGCGAGTCGCCCGCGCGCTCGAAGTCGTCCGCTCGACCGGGCGCTCCCTGTCCGACTGGCAGCGCGACCGGCACGGCGGCATCGGCGGCGATGTCGCGCTCGCCGCCACGATCCTGCTGCCGCCGCGCGACTGGCTGTTCGCGCGCTGCGACGATCGCTTCGCGGCGATGATCGACGCCGGCGCGGCGGAGGAAGTCGCGGCGCTGCTCGAGCGCGGCCTGTCGCCCGCCAGCCCCGTCATGCGCGCGATCGGCGTCGGCGAGATCGCGGCGATGCTGCGCGGCGAAATCGACCGCGATACCGCGATCGCGCGCGCGCAGCTTGCCACGCGGCGCTATGCCAAGCGCCAATATACCTGGTTCCGCAACCAGCCGCCCGCCGACTGGGCGCGCGTCGCCGCCACGCCCGACGATGCGCTCTTCGAAGCGATTGCCCAGGGCGTCGCGGCGCGGCTGGGTCGCTAGACGGCGCGGGGCGCTTGTGCCACTCACGCTTGCATGGCGCTGACGATCCATACCGACCGCGATGCCGACCCTGCCGTGTTGGCGGGAAAGACCGTCGCGATCATCGGCTATGGCAACCAGGGCCAGGCGCAGGCGCGCAACCTTCACGACAGCGGGATCGACGTCGTCGTCGGCCTGCGCGAAGGATCGCCGCGCAGCGTGGCTGTCCGCGCCGCGGGCCTGACGACCGCGGGCCCCCGCGAGGCGATTGCGCGCGCCGACATCGTCGTCATGCTCTCGCCCGACGAGGCCCATGCCGCGATCTATCGCGACCATGTCGCCGACACGCTCCGCCCCGGCGGCGCGCTCGTGTTCGCGCACGGCCTGTCGATCCGCTTCGGCCTGATCGAGCCGCGCGCCGATATCGATGTCGTCCTGCTCGCGCCCAAGGGGCCGGGCACCGCGCTACGCGCCAATTACCTTGCCGGCGGCGGCATGCCCGCATTGTTCGCGGTCGAACAGGATGCCAGCGGCAGCGCGCGGCGGATCGCGCTCGCTTATGGCGCGGCGATCGGCTGCGGCCGCGTCGCGATGCTCGAAACCAGCTTCGCCGAGGAAGCCGAGGCTGACCTGTTCAACGAGCAGGGGGTCGTCTGGGGGGCGGTGCCGGAGATCATCCAGGCCGGCTATGACACGCTCGTCGAAGCGGGGTTCAGCGAGGAAATCGCCTATTTCGAATGCGTCGCCGAGCTGAAGCTGCTCGCCGACCTGATCGCCGCGCGCGGCATCGCCGGCATGCGCGAGGTCATCTCTCCCACCGCCGAATTCGCCGGGCTGAAGGGCCGCGGGCGCATCGTCACCGACGCGGCGCGCGCCGAACTGCGCGAGATTCTCGCCGAGGTGCGCGCCGGCAAGCTGACGCGCGACCTCGTCGCCGAGGCCGAGGCCGGCTATCCGTTGCTGAGCCGATCGCGCCGCGACGACGCGGCCAGATCGATCGAAACCACCGGTCGCCGCCTGCGCGACCTTCTCGACCCGCCACCAGCCCGCCGACCGGAGTAGCCCATGTCCCTGCCCTCGCCATTGTTCGACACTCTTCGCCTGCCGGTCATCGGATCGCCGATGTTCATCGTCTCGGGGCCCGAAATGGTGATCGCGCAGTGCAAGGCGGGGATCGTCGGCTCGTTCCCGTCGCTCAACGCGCGCCCGCAGGCGCAGTTCGACGAATGGCTGCACCAGATCACCGAAGAGCTGGCCGCGCATAACCGCGACCATCCCGATCGCCCCGCCGCGCCTTATGCGGTCAACCAGATCGTCCATCGTTCGAACGACCGGCTCGACGCCGACGTCGCCACCTGCGCCAAATGGAAGGTGCCGATCGTCATCACCTCGCTCGGCGCGCGCGTCGAATTGAACGATGCGGTCCACAGCTGGGGCGGGATCACGCTGCACGACGTGATCAACGATTTCTTCGCGCACAAGGCGATCGAAAAGGGCGCCGACGGCCTGATCCCCGTGGCGGTCGGTGCGGGCGGCCATGCGGGCAAGATCTCGCCGTTCGCGCTGATGGCGGAGATTCGCCAGTGGTTCGACGGCCCGGTGGCGCTGTCGGGATCGATCTCGACCGGGCGCGGCATATTGGCGGCGCAGGCGATGGGCGCCGATTTCGCCTATATCGGTTCGGCCTTTATCGCGACCAGCGAAGCCAATGCGACCCAGGGCTATAAACAGGGCATCGTCGACGGTCGCGCCGACGACATCGTCTACACCAACCTGTTCACCGGCATCCACGGCAACTATCTCAAATCGTCGATCAGAAGCGCCGGGCTCGACCCGGACGATTTGCCCGAAAGCGACCCAAGCAAGATGAATTTCGGCAGCGGTGGCAATGCCAAGGCCAAGGCGTGGAAGGACATCTGGGGATCTGGCCAGGGCATCGGATCGGTCGACCAGGTCGAAAGCATCGCCGATCGCGTCGCGCGGCTCGAGGCCGAATATCTCGAGGCGCGGCGCGAGCTCGACGCCAAGGTCCGGCTCTAGCGTTACGCGCCGAACATCGCGTAGATCTGCCGGTCGAGCGCAGGCGCATCGGCGTAGAGCCGCATCGGGTCGCGCCGGTTGAGCCAGACCCAGCGCGGCGCGCTGCCGTCGAGCGTCCGGCGCAGCGCGCGCTGCAGCAGGCGCAGGCGCCAGATCGTCTCGTGCGCCCCGCCAGCCGTTCCTGCCATCCCCCGCCCGAGCGCGTCGATTCGGATCCGCTCGATCCGCTCGAGAACGATCGCGTTATAGCCCGGATGGGGTCCGCGATGGAGCGCCAGTCCGCTGATCCGGGCCTCGCCCGCCTTGGCTGGCAACAGGATTCCGTTGCTCGCGAAATGATTGAAGGCGAATCCGTGGCGGCCCAGCCAGGCGAACAATTCCGCCATCTGGGGCCGATGAAATGCCTCGACCGGGAGGATGTGATGGCGCTGATAGCTTTGGCGGACCGGAACGCGCGGCGGCCAGCGAGGAGACGGTCGCCGACGCTGCGCCGCGATGTCGTGCGATATCGCCGCTACCTCCGCCGGGTCGATCGTTCGACGATGTCGACATCGACGATCGCGCTGTCGATGCGCGGGCGCAGTTCGATCCGCTCGCCCGGTTCCAACCCTTCGATGCTCGCATTCCGGTCGATCGCGCCATGTTCGAACAGGTCGAGCGCGATCCGCGCCAGACGACGGACCGTTTCGGCGATTTCGCGGTCGTCGGTGCACGCCTCCAGTTCCTGACCGACGAACGGCATCAGCCCCTCGGTCCGGACCACCATCGCATCCAACCGCCGATCGGGGACAAACGAGACCAGCCGCATGATCGGCAGCAGTTCGCCGGAGAAATATTTCTCGATCGCATTGGTCAGCGCCGGGCTGTGCGTCCAGATGCGCGCCGGCGTCCACAGGATCCACGCCGGATCGAGAAATGCCGTCACTACGCCGATCGTGGCAAGGATATCGTCGATCAAGCGGCGCGGGTGGAGGCTGTCTTGCGACCAGCACAGCACCATCATGGGACCGCGCGGAGGCACGAATTGTTGTTCGATCGCGCCCGGGTGACGCCCACCAAGGCGTGCCGCGATTGTCGATTCACAGTCGAACTGGAGCAAATCCATCGCCCGGCTGCCATAGCAAATCGGGTACCGCCGGACGCGCTTTCCGAACAGCAGGGCATCGCCGACCTCGCCCGGCTTGAGGCCCATGCGATGGAGCATCGGCACCAGCGCGCTTTCGGCCTGAAGGTGCGCCGCACCGCCCGAAAAGACCGCCATGGCCGGCAGCTTCGTTTTCGTCGAATCGCGGTCCCGCGCGCTCATCATCATACCGCCGCACTTGTCATTGGCGTTTCGCTCCCCAGTTCAAGGTCATAGCGCCCGGCGCCGGGCATTTTCGATTTTTCATCCATTTTGGTCTGAAATCCGGACCCCGGGGAGCCGCCGATGATCGACTTTTATACCGCCGCAACGCCAAATGGCTATAAAGTAGCGATATTCCTCGAAGAAGCGGGGATCGATTATATCCCGCATTTCATCGATCTGGGCGCAAGCCAGCAAAAGGAACCCGGTTTCCTCGCGATCAACCCCAATGGCCGCATTCCCGCCATCGTGGACCGCGGATCGGGCAAGGACGTCGCCGTATTCGAATCGGGGGCGATCCTGCTCTACCTGGCCGAGCAGACCGGTCGTTTTCTGCCGACCGACGCAGCGGGCCGCAGCCGGACGATCCAGTGGCTGATGTGGCAAATGGGCGGTCTCGGCCCGATGATGGGACAGCTCAACGTCTTCAAGAAATATTTTCCCGAGACGATTCCCGCGGCGATCGAGCGCTATGAGCGCGAAAGCTATCGCCTGTTCGACGTCATGGAGCGGCAGTTGCAGACAAACGATTGGCTCGCGGGCGAAGACTACACGATCGCCGACATGGCGGCGTGGCCGTGGATCGCCGCGCATCGCTGGCCCGGCCTGACGCTCGCTGCCCATCCGGCGCTCGAAAACTGGCACGATCGGATCAAGGCGCGTCCTGCGGTCGAACGCGCGCTGCAGGTGCCGCCGCGCGCGATCAGCAACGACGACGATGCCGCCAAATTCGTCGACAAGGCGCGCAAGATGCTCGCCTGAGCGCGATCAGATTTCGAGCTGGCTGCCCAGTTCGACGACGCGGTTGGTCGGCAGGCGGAAAAACTCCATCGCGCTTTCCGCGTTGCGCAGCATCCACGCGAACAGCTTTTCGCGCCATAATGCCATCGCCGGATTCTTCGACGCCAGCAGCGTCTGGCGCGAGAGGAAAAAGCTGGTTTCCATCATCCGGAACTGGCCGCCGCACCCGCCGATCCGCGACAGCGTTTCGGGCACGTCGGGTTGCTCCATAAAGCCGTAGCGCAGCACGAGACGATGGAACCCCTTGCCGAGATCCTCATGCTCGCTGCGATCTTCCTCGGGCACGAACGGCTCGTCGGCGATCTTGACCGTCAGCAGGACGACGCGCTCGTGAAGCACCTTGTTGTGCTTGAGGTTGTGGAGCAGCGCGTGCGGCACGCCCGATGCGGTCGAGGTCATGAACACCGCCGTGCCCGGCACGCGCTCGGCCGAATTGGCGGCGCTGCGGACGAACACCGGAATCGGCATGGCGAGTTCGCGCATGCGTTCGCGCATCAGGTTGCGCCCGCGCGCCCAGGTCGTCAGCAGCGTGAAGATGACGAAACCGACGGTGAGCGGGAACCAGCCGCCATCGGGGATCTTCGTGAGGTTGGCGGCAAGATAGGCGCCGTCGACGAGGAAAAAGACGCCGAGCAACGGCAGCGCATAGCGTTTCTTCCAGCGCCACAGGTAAAGCACCAGCACGGTCAGCAGGCAGGTGTCGATGAACATCGCGCCGGTCACCGCGATGCCATAGGCGCTGGTCAGGTTCGACGACGAGCGGAACACCAGCACGAGCAGGATGACCATCACCATCAGCAGCCAGTTGACGCTCGGGATATAGATCTGCCCGGCGGTCTTGGCGCTGGTGTGGTCGATCCTCAGGCGCGGCATGAAGCCGAGCTGGATCGCCTGCTGCGTGACCGAGAACGCGCCCGATATCACCGCCTGCGACGCGATGATCGCGGCGAGCGTGGCGATGATGATCAGCGGCAGCTGGAACCAGTCGGGCGCGAGCCGGTAGAACGGGCTTTCGAGCGCCAGCGGATTGCGCATCAGCAGTGCTGCCTGGCCGAGATAGTTCATCATCAGCGCGGGCAGGACGAAGAACAGCCAGCTGATCCCGATCGGCTTGCGCCCGAAATGGCCCATGTCCGAATACAGCGCCTCGGCGCCGGTGACCGCGAGCACGACGGTGCCGAGCGACAGAAACGCAGCGAGCGGATCGGACGCGAAGAACAGCATCGCGTAATGCGGCGAGAACGCCATCAGGATCTCGGGCGTCTGGACGATGCTGGCGACGCCCAGCGTCGATATGACGGCGAAATAGATCAGCATGATCGGGCCGAAAAAGGCGCCGACTTTCGCGGTTCCGCTACGCTGGATCGTGAACAGGAAGACGAGGATGAAGACCGAGAACGGCACGATGAGCCCGGCGAGCGCGGGGCTGTAGACGGCGAAACCCTCGACCGCGCCGAGCACCGACACCGCCGGCGTGATCATCGAATCGCCATAGAACAGCGCGGTCGCGAAAACGCCGAGCAGGACGATCCCGCTCGACCAGCGCATCTTGCTGGTGCGGCGCCCGACCAGCGCGAGCAGCGCCAGGCTGCCGCCCTCGCCCTTGTTGTCGGCGCGCATGATGATCGAGACGTATTTGAACGTCACGACGAGCATCATCGACCAGAACATCAGGCTGGCGACGCCGTAGATGTGCATCGGGTCGAGAGCGAGCCTGTGATGGCCGGCAAAGGTTTCGCGAAACGCGTAGAGCGGGCTGGTGCCGATGTCGCCGAAGACGATGCCGATCGCCCCCAGCGCCAGCTTCATCACCGGGTCGTTGCCGTGACCGTGGCCATGGCCTTCGTGCAGCGACGAGGGGTTCGACTCGGTTTCGGCGATCACTGCGGATTATCCCCGGTCTCGGCGCGTTGGGCGATCAGTGCACGTACGAGATTGAGACGCATCGCCAGATCCTGTCGCCATTCGGCATCGCCGCTGGACCCATTATAGGCCCGAGTCCATAGCTTATCGGCACCGTCTAGGTCGCCTTCGCGGACCTTGGCAATGCCTTCATAGAAATCGGGGCCCGGATGCGTCGGCGACCGCCGCCGCGCCTCGGCCATGATCATTTCGCTGGCGCGCGTCGAGCGGCCATCGGCGTGGGCGATCAGCGCGGCGCCATAACCGACCCACAGGTCGGCGCTCTGCGGATAGGTCTTGACCGCCTTGGCGAGCAGCTGCGCCGCCTGCTCGGTATCGCCGCGACGCGCCAGGCTGTCGGACAGCATGAGCCAGTTGGTCGAGCGATCGAGGTTGCGCACCATCCCCATCAACGGCTTGTCGATCGGTTCGCCGCTGGTCTGCATCTCGGCGGCCGGCCGCACCGGCGCGCCGGGCAGCGCCGGGTGCCCCTGCCAGGCATAGCCCGCGAGCCCCAGCGCGAGCGCCGCCGCCAACGGGAGCCGCGCCGTCGCCGGAATGAAGCGCCAGGCAAACACGCCGATGCCGAGCAATATGGCGGCGAAGATCGCGATGATGGCGGTCATGCCCCCTCGCCTTCATTATCGTCGGGCACGGCGCGGCGCAGCTTGCGCGCCGCGAGCCAGCCGCCGATCGCCAGCAGCGCGACCGGCGCGAACCACAATGGCCAGGTCGCCGGGGTCATCGGCGGGTCGTAGCTGACCCAGTCGCCATAGCGGTCGACGAGCCAGGCGCGCACTCGGTCGGGGCTCTCGCCCGCGGCGATCCGCTGCCGCACCAGGTTGCGCATGTCGCCCGCCAGCGCGGCGTCGCTGTCGGCGATCGACTGGCCTTGGCACACGAGGCAGCGCAGCGTTTCCATCAGCGCCTGCGCCTGCGCTTCCTGGCGGGCATCGGGCAGCTGGCGATAGGCGAATTGGGCGGGCGGCATCGCATCCTGCGCGGCGAGCGGGGGCGCCCAGCACAAGGCGATAAGAAGGACCAGACGCTTCATGGCAGCGCCTCAAGCGCCCGCGCGATGCGATCGACGTCCTGTTCGAGGATCACGCCCTGAATCTGTTCGCGCACGATCCCGCGCCCGTCGACGAGGAAGCTTTCGGGCACGCCCGACGATCCCATCGCGATCTGGACGTTGCTGTCGACGTCGCTGCCGATGCGCGAATAGGGATTGCCGTATTCGGCGAGGAAGGCGGCGACATCCTCTGGCTTGTCGCGAATTGCGATGCCGACGACGTCGACGCCGCGCGCCTTGAGCGCCTCGAGCTGCGGCGCCTCGACGCGGCACGGCACGCACCAGCTCGCGAAGATGTTGACGAGATGCGGGGTGCCCGTCGCGAGGTCGGCGGTGCTCAGCCCGGCAACGCCGTCGGTCGCGGGCGGCAAGGCGAAGGCGGGCATCGGCTGATCGACCCAGTGCGAGGCGACCGCCTCGTCGCGCGGCGCCTCGAGCTGGCGCAGCATCAGGCCGAGCAGAAGCCCGACCAGCATCAACGGGATCCAGAACAACACGCGCTTCACGATCGTATCCTGGCGACGAGGCGGCGGATTGCTCCCGGCACGCGCGAACGCGCGACGAGCGCGATCGCCCCGCCCAGCGCGACGAGCAGCCCGCCGAACCAGATCAGCGTCACGAACGGTTTCCACCACAGCCGCAACTGCCAACGCCCGTCCTCGGTCGGCTGGCCCAGCACCGCGTAAAGCTGCCCGTTCCAGCGCGTCAGCAGCGCCGCCTCGCTGGTTTCGGTCGGCGGGGTGAAGAAACTGCGCAATTGCGGCGTCAGGCGATCGATACGGTCGCCGTAACGCGCCGCGAGTCCGCCTTCGATCGCGGTCCAGTTCGGCCCGGCGATCGGTTCGACGCCGGTGAAATCGACGCGCCACGGCCCGACGCTCGTGCTCTGTCCGGGCGCCAGCGCGACCAGCCGCTCCTCGGTGAACGCCGCGTTCGACGCCATGCCGATCAGCGCCACCGCGACGCCGAAATGCGCGACGACCATGCCCCAGGTCGCGCCCGGGGTGCGCCGCAGGCTGCGTCCCGCCAGCGGCACCAGGCTCGCGAGCGCAAGGCCGATGCCGAGCGCAAGGCCGAATGCCGGCAGCAATGTCGTCGCTGGCACCGTCGCGACAAGCGCGATCGCCGCGATCACGGCCGCCGCCAGCAGCACCCAGGCGATTTTCGGCAGCCGTCCGGGCCGGTCGCTGCGCCAGCGCAGCAGCGGCCCGACGAACAGCAGCGCGACGAGCAGCAGCGCGATCGGCCCCGCGGTGCGGTTGAAATAGGGGGGGCCCACCGACAGGCGATGGCCCAGCGCCTCGGCCGCGATCGGGTAGAAGGTGCCGATCAGGACGATGCCGAGGATCACCGACAGCAGCAGGTTGTTGGCGACGAGCGCGCCCTCTCGGCTGATGCCGGCAAAGGTCGCGCCGCTCGACACCTTGCCGATGCGCCAGCCGAACAGCGCCAGCGCGCCGCCGATATAGATCGCGAGCAGCGCGAGGATGAAGACGCCGCGAGTCGGATCGACGGCGAACGAATGGACGCTGGTCAGCAGCCCCGACCGGACGATGAAGGTGCCGATCATCGACATCGAGAACGCGACCACCGCGAGCATGATCGTCCATGCGCGCAGCCCGTCGCGATTGGCGGTGACGCTGACCGAATGGAGCAGCGCGGTCGCCGCCAGCCAGGGCATCAGCGATGCGTTCTCGACCGGATCCCAGAACCACCAGCCGCCCCAGCCAAGCTCGTAATAGGCCCAGTAGCTGCCCGCCGCGATGCCGACCGTCAGGAATATCCACGCGGCCAGCACCCATGGTCGCATCGCGCGCGCGAAGTCGCGCCAATCGTCCTTCGTCCGGCCCGCGAGCAGCGCGCCGACCGCGAACGAAAAGGCAACGCTGAGCCCGACATAACCGAAATAAAGCGTCGGCGGATGGAAGGCGAGGCCCGGGTCCTGCAACAGCGGGTTGAGCCCCGCCCCTTCGCTCGCCGCCGGGTTGAGCCGTGCGAACGGGTTCGATGCGAACAGCAGGAAGGCGTAGAAGCCGAATGCGAGCAGCGCCTGCGCGGCGAGCGTCGCCGATAGCATCCGCGCGCCGAGCCGCCGTTCGAACAGCGCGACCCCCGCCCCGCCGATGGCGAGGATCGTCAGCCACAACAGCATCGATCCTTCGTGGTTGCCCCACGCCCCGGCGAGCTTGAACAGCATCGGCTTGGCACTGTGGCTGTTGTTGGCGACGAGCGCCACCGACAGGTCGGTGCGCGCGAACAGCGCGATCAGGCACAGGAACGCGACCGCGCACAGGACGCCGTGCACGATCGCCACCGGCCGCACCGCCAGCCCCAGCGCGACGACATCGTCGCGCCGCGCCAAGCCGGCAAAGCCCGTCACCGCCTGCAACAGCGCGAGCCCCGCCGCGAGCCACAGCAGCAGCAATCCCGCCTCGGCGATCATCGTGCCGGGTCTTCGATCGTTCGGGCGATTTCGTCCGGCGTCTCGCCCGGCATCGCGCCGAGCTGCGGCGGCATATAGCGCGCATCGTGCTTGGCGAGGATCCGCGTCGCGACGAAACCGCCGGTCTCATCGGCATGACCGTCGGCGACCATGCCCGACCCTTCGCGAAACAGGTCGGGGACGATGCCGCGATATGTCACGCGCACGCTCGCCTTGCCGTCGGTGGCGATGAAGGCGATGCCGAGGCCGTCGGGCGCGCTTACGATGCTGCCCTTTTCGACCATGCCGCCGAGCCGCGCCGATTTGCCGACCGCGGTCGGACTGGCGGCGAATTCGGCCGGCGTCATGAAATAGGCGGCCTCGTCCTTGAGCGCGGAAGCCGCGAGCAATCCCGCCGCGACCACCGCGACGAGCGCGAAAATCGCAAGCACCAGCCGCTGATGCTTGGGCTTGAGCCGCGTCGTCATGGCCGGTCGCGCAGCCGTTCGACGCGGCGCTCGGCACCGCGCATCGATCGCCACGCCCAGCCGGTCAGCAGCAGCGTCGCCAGCGCGGTGACGCCATAAGCAGACGCGACGTAGATCCACTGCCCGCTCATGCCGCCGGCCCCGCGCTCGCCATCCGCGTCATCCGGGCATCGGCGCGGATATCGGCGATGATCGCGCGCATCCGCATGACGACGACGCCGGCGAACAGCAGGCTGAACCCCGTCAGCGTCAGCCACAAGGGCCACAATATCGCGCCGTCGATGGTCGATCCGCGCGCGGTGATGCTCGGCCCCTGGTGGAGGCTGTTCCACCACACGACCGAGCGGTTGATGATCGGCAGGTTGATCGCGCCGACGATCGCATAGATCGCGGTCACCTTGCTCACCGAACCGCGCTCCTCGCTGGCATTGGCGAGGCCGATAAAGCCGAGATAAAGGAACAGCAGGACGAGCATCGACGTCATCCGCCCGTCCCATTCCCACCAGGTGCCCCAGGTCGGGCGGCCCCAGATCGAGCCGGTGACGAGGCACAGCGCGCAAAAGACGAGCCCGGGCACCGCGATCGCGCGCGCCGCGATCCCCGCCAGCGGGTGACGCCAGGCGAGCTGGACGATGCCGGCGATGGCGAGCGCCAGCCAGCCGGCCATGCCGAGCCAGGCCGATGGAACGTGGAGATAGAGGATTCGCACCGTTTCGCCCTGGAGATAGTCGGGCGGCGTCCGCGTCAGCCCGGCCCAGCCGCCGACGACGATCAGCGCCAAGCCGCCGAGCACCAGCCACGGCGTCAGCGGCCGGGCGATCGACAGAAATTTCAACGGGTTTGCGTAGGCGTGCATGCTGGCGGTGCCAATAGGACAGTCGGTCTCGCTTTTCCAGCGCCGAACACGGCGCCGCGCAAAGCGCTAGCCGCGGCCGATCTTGGCCTGCGCCATATGGTCGGCGACATCGGCCGACGGCGTATCGGTCGCCTTGCTCGTCGCCCAGATATCGACGAGCCGTGCGGGAATTTCCTCGATCCGGCTCTCGACCTCTTCGCGGTCGCCGCGGCCGAGATATTCGAGGCCGACGCTGATGATGCCGCCGGCGTTGATGACATAATCGGGCGCATAGACGATCCCGCGATCGTGCAGCCGCCGGCCGTCGGCGGGCGTTGCCAGCTGGTTGTTCGCGCCACCGGCGACGACCGGAGCCTTCAACCGCGCGATGCTTTCCTCGGTCAGCACCGCGCCGAGCGCATTGGGGCTGACGACATCGGCCTCGATCTCGAGAATCTCGCCGGTCGAGACGCAGCTTGCGCCGAGTTCGCCCGCCAGTGCGTCGCAGCGGTCGATATGAATGTCGGCGAGCGTCAGCTTCGCGCCGTCGGCGGCAAGACGCCGCGCGAGGTGGCCGCCGACGCTGCCGACGCCCTGGATCGCGACATGGACGCCCTTGGCGCTGTCCCTGCCCAAGCCCTGCTTGATCGCCGCGAGCACGCCGAGATACACGCCATAGGCGGTGAACGGACCGGGATCGCCGCCGGCATCGCCCTTGCCTTCGACCGGCAGGCCCGAGACATGGCGCGTCTGCTTGGCGATCTCGACCATGTCGGCGACCGACATGCCGACATCCTCGGCGGTGACATAGCGCCCGCCGAGCGATTCGACCTCGCGGCCATAGGCGGCAAGGAAATCGGCCGTCTTCTCGGTATCGTTCTCGGCGAGCAGAACCGCCTTGCCGCCGCCGAGCGGCAGGCCCGCCATCGCGTTCTTGAACCTCATCCCGCGCGACAGCCGCAGCGCATCGATCAGACCATGCTGCTTGTCGGCATATTTCCAGAAGCGCACGCCGCCCGCTGCGGGCCCGAGATGCGTCGAATGAATCGCGATGATGCCCTTCAGCCCGGTATGACGGTCGCTGAACAGATGGATGACCTCATGGTCATCGAAATCGGGCAAGTTCCAGTGCGAGGGCATGGGTGTCGGTTCCTGACGAGGCGGCGCGATCGGCGCACGGGGACATTATTACAGGGGCGGGCAATAATATTATTTGCCCGACCTGTCAGCCCCAAAGGGGCAAAGCCGATAACTTCAGCAATTTCAGGAAAATGGGGCGATCGACGGGTCTTGAACCCGCGACCTCCGGTACCACAAACCGGCGCTCTAACCAACTGAGCTACGATCGCCACATACCGACGTACGCATGGATCCTCCACGGCACGGCGGGCGGCCCCAATAGTTTGCCGATGCCCTAAGCGTCAAGCGCGCAACGTCAAAGATTGTCGTCTGCTTCGCCCGCCGTTAGACCCCGATCGCATGACTTTGGCCAATATCCCCGTCGACAGGATGCTATCGGACGCGCACGGCGTCGCCGAAACGCTGTCGGGGGTCGCAGGGATCCGCCGCACGCCGTCAGCCCTGCTGACCCAGTTCACCCTCCCCCGATTCCTGCCGGGCGACGAATGCGGCCGGCTGTGCGCGCTGATCGATTCGAATGTGCGCCCCTCGACGATTGCCGACGATATCGGCGACGCGGCCTTTCGCACGAGTTCGACCTGCGATCTCGACCATGGCGATCCGCTGGTTGCGGACATCGACGGCCGATTGTGCGCGCTGCTCGGGATCGACGGGAAATTCGGCGAACCGCTCCAGGGCCAGCGCTATGACGTCGGCGAGGAGTTCAAGTTCCACACCGATTATTTCGAGCCCGGCGGGGCGGGATATATCGAACATTGCACCGTCTCGGGTCAGCGCACCTGGACGGCGATGGTCTATCTCAACGAACCGCAGGCCGGCGGCGGCACGCGCTTCAAATCGACCGGCAAGATCGTCAAGCCCGAGACCGGCAAGCTCGTCGCCTGGGACAACATTACCGCCGACGGCTTCGTCAACGCGCACACGCTGCACCACGGGATGCCCGTGCGCCGCGGCCGCAAATACATCATCACCAAATGGTTTCGCGAGCGCCCCTGGCCGTGGCCAGAGGACGCCCGCGAGACTTAGCGTTCGAGCCGATACTGCACCGTCATGCTGATCGCGGTCGACACCTGGCCGGGTTCGACCGGCGCCTTGGCGCTTTCGGCAACGTCGCGCGTGACCATCGCGACGGGCATCGGGCCACCCGAATAGCCCTGCGATTCGGTGATCGAAACGAGCCGCGCCGAGCCATAGCCGGTCTGGCCGGCATAGAATTGCGCCTGCGCGCGGGCGCTGGCCAGCGCCCGCTTGCGCGCCTCGACCTTCAGCGCCGCATCGTCGTCGATCGAGAAATACGGCCCGTTGATCGAATTGCCGCCGGCGGCGACGAGCGCGTCGAGCATCTCGCCGAGCTTGGCGATGTCGCGCGTCTTGACGCGCACCTCGTTCGACACCTGATAGCCGATGAAGCGCGGCGACTGGCCGTCGCTGCGGTTGTTATAGTCATATTGCGGACTCAGGCTGATGCCCGTCGTCTGGATATCCTTGGCGTCGACGCCGCGCGCCTTCACCGCCTTGATCAGCGCATCCATCTTCGCCGAATTCTGGCGCAACGCGGCGGTCGCGGTCGGCGCGATCGTCTGCACGCCGGCACCGATCGTCGCGGTGTCGGGCTTGGCATCGATCGATTCGGTGATGGCGAGCGTCAGCAGCGGCGCATCGCCCTGCATCTCCAACATCGGCTGGACCTGCGCCAGCGCGCTCGCGGGCACGGCGGTGAGCGCCAGGGTGGCAAGGGTCAGGGCGAAACGCATATCATTCTCCTTCAAATTTCGGTCAGTCACTGGGCCAACGCCGACCGCCTGCACGCTGTTCCCTTGCGGCGTCCTGAATAGGCGGCTAGCGGCACCGCATGGCGACGCCCCCGGTCCTGTCCTATGAAAATCTCGGCCTCCAGCAGGGCGGACGCTGGCTCCTGCGCGGCCTCGACCTGCATATTGGCCCGCGCGACCGGCTCGCGCTGATCGGGCGCAACGGCGCGGGCAAGACGACGCTGCTCAGGCTGATCGCCGACAGCCTCGATTGCGACGAGGGTCGCCGCACGATCGTGCCGGGCACCCGCGTCGTCATCCTCGAACAGAATCCCGATCTCTCCGCCTTTGCCACGCTGCACGATTTCGCGATCCACGGCGCCGACGGCCCGCCCGATTACGCGGTCGCGGCGATCGCCGACCAGCTCGGCATCGACCTGGCGCGCGACGCCGCCAGCGCCAGCGGCGGCGAACGACGCCGCGCCGCGATCTGCCGCGCGCTCGCCAGCGATCCCGACGTCCTGCTGCTCGACGAGCCGACCAACCATCTCGACCTCGCGGCGATCGACTGGCTCGAAAACTGGCTCGAAAGCTACAAGGGGGCGTTCGTCGTCATCAGCCACGACCGCACCTTCCTGACCCGGCTGACGCGCCAGACGCTGTGGCTCGACCGCGGCGAGCTCAGGCGCCTCGAGGTCGGCTATGGCGGCTTCGAGGCGTGGACCGAAAAGATCTACGCCGACGAGGCGAAGCAGGCCGACCGGCTCGACGCGCGCCTCAAGCTCGAGGCCCACTGGCTCGAACGCGGCGTGACCGCGCGGCGCAAGCGCAACCAGGGCCGCCTCGCCAAGCTCCATGAAATGCGCGCGCAGCGGGCCGCGATGATGGGACCGCCGGGGGCGGCCAAGCTCGGCATCGCCAGCGACGACGTCCGCACCAAGTCGGTCATCACCGCCGACAAGGTCAGCAAGTCCTACGGGGATCGCACGATCATCCGCGACTTTTCGCTGCGCATCCAGCGCGGCGACCGCATCGGCATCGTCGGCGCCAATGGCGCCGGCAAGACGACGCTGATCAAGCTGCTCACCGGAGAGATCGCGCCCGACAGCGGCACGGTCACCCGGGCCAAGACGCTCGACGGCATCGTCATCGACCAGCAGCGCAACCTGCTGTCGGGCGACAAGACCGTGCGCGACGTGGTGGCCGAGGGCGGCGACTGGATCGAGGTGCGCGGCGTCAAGAAGCACGTCCAGGGCTATCTCAAGGAGTTCCTGTTCGACCCCGGGCTGGTCGATACCAAGGTCGCGATCCTGTCGGGCGGCGAAAAATCCCGCCTCGTCCTCGCACGCGAATTCGCGCGGCGATCCAACCTGCTCGTGCTCGACGAGCCGACCAACGACCTCGACCTCGAAACGCTCGATTTGCTGCAGGAGGTGATCGCCGATTACGACGGCACCGTCATCATCGTCAGCCACGATCGCGACTTCCTCGACCGCACCGTCACCGTCACGCTCGGCCTCGACGGATCGGGCGACGTCGATATCGTCGCCGGCGGCTATGCCGACTGGGAAGCGAAGCGTCGCCCCAAACGACCCGCGGGCAAGGATGCGCGCAAGGGCAAGGACGCGCCCGCATCGGCGGCTGCCGCGCCGCCCAAAAGGGTCAAGCTCAGCTACAAGGACCAGCGCGATTACGACCTGTTGCCGAGTCAGATCGAGGCGATCGAGGCGCGCATCGCCGAGGTCGAGACCGCCCTTGCCGACCCCGATCTCTACGCCAAGGACAGCGACCTGTTCGAAAAACTGTCGGCCCAACTCGGCGCATTGCGCGACGAAAAGGACGAGGCCGAGCTGCGCTGGCTCGAGCTTGCCGAACAGGTCGAAGGCCTCGACCGCTAGGCGGCGCTTCGCGCGGGCAACACCTTCGGGTTCTTGAGGATGAGCGCGGAAAGCAGCGCGACGACCAGCCCGACGGGGAAAATCTCGATGAACGTCATCGGCAGGCGGAACAGCGGATTGGCATATTGGCTGCGCAAGGTTTCCAGTTCGGCGACCTTGGCCGCCCGCTCGGCAGCGTTCAGACCCTCGCTGTCGAGCGCCTTGATCGCACTGTCGACATAACTGCCGATGAAGTCGACGCCGCTGATCGCGAGATAGGCCTCCCAGGCGAGAACATAGGCGATGCTCGCGACGACCGCGATGCCGAAGCCGACGCCGAACGCCCTGCCGAAGCTGACGACGCCGCCCTGCTCGATATCGCGAAACCGCTTCACACCGACGAAGATCAGCGACAGCGCGACGATCATGACGAGATAACCCATCCAGACGCTGCCGCCGGCGCCCTCGGGACCTGTGATGGCGAACATCGCAACCATCACCGCGATGATGACAGCGCCCGCGATCGTACCGTAGATCAATGCATATTTCATGTCTCTATCCTCGCAGATTGACCTTGGCGCCTTACCTCGGTCGCGGGCTTGCCTCTATCGCCCGAACGGGTGAAATCGCGCATTTCACCCGGTTGCGCGGAAAAATGCATCGCGTCATGGGATCAGCGACAGCGCGCGCGCCTTTTCGATTGCCTGGACGCGGCGGCCGACGCCGAGCTTGGCGAACAGGCTGGCGACCTGCGACTTGACGGTGTTGGGAGAAATGCCGAGGTCGCGCGCGATTTCCTTGTTCGACCGACCGCGCGTGATGCCGGCCAGGACGTCACGCTCGCGCCGCGTCAGGCCGAGCGCCGCAATCGCCTTTTCATTGGCCTCGAAGGCGGCCGCCCTGGGCGCCGGGGTCAGCCGCACGCCGAGCCAGATGCCGAGGACGACGAACACCAGCGCCAGCACGGCAAGATAAAGCTCGAGCGAAAAGTCGCGCGCGGCGTAGCGGAAATCGAGCCATTGCAGCAACACCGCGATGGCGGCCAGCGCGATGGCATAGGCGATGACGGTGCGCTTCATGACATCGAGCGATGCCATAGCCGGCGCCGGCGATCCAGCGTCAGCCGTCCTCGATCAGCCCCTCTTCGCGCATCGCCTGCGCCACCGCGGCGCGATCGAGATTGCGCTTTTTATAGGCTTTGAGCGCATCGGGCAGGTCGATGCCGAACTTGTCGGCCCACAGCAGCGTGACGAACAGGTAATTGTCGGCGGTGCAGGGCGCGGCGCCGACGAGCCAGTCCGATCCGTCCATCAAGGCGACGACCTGGCGATATTTCGCGGTGAGGCTGTCCTTTGCCTTGGCCTGGCGGTCGTCGCTGTCGCCGCCGAACAACGGGCGATAGCCGCTATGGATCTCGGTACCGATATAGCCGAGCCATTCGAGCAGGCGATAGCGCTGCTCGCCGGCCAGCGCCGGCTCGTTGAGATCGGACAGATAGGTCAGTACGGCTGGATTCTCGGTCAGCAGGCCGAAATCGTCGGTCGCGATCGCGGGAACGTAGCCGCGCGGGTTGATCGCATAGAAATCCTCGCCGGCCTCGGTCTCATGCTGCTTGAGGTCGACCTTGACCTTGTCGTAGTCGGCGCCGGCTTCGATGAGCGCGATGTGGCTGGCGAGGCTGCACGCCCCGGGCGAATAATAGAGCTTCATGATCGGGACCTTTCGATGGCTGTCGTCACCCGTTCATGTGGGGTGCGCCGGGCATCGGTCAAGCCGGGCGCGCCGCGCCGTTCCGTCTTCATCGCACCCCGTAGAAGCCCGCGACGCGATCGAGCGCCAGCGTCAGCACCAGCCGTCCCGATCGCGAAGGCCAGCCCAACGCCTTTTCCGCCGCCATGATTCCCTGGCTGTCGCACACCGCGCGCCAGAGGATATCCGACAGGCCGGGACCGGCCGCCGCCATCGCTCCATGAAAGCGGCGCTTGGCATCGATCGCCGCGGCCGACAGATCGGGTGCGCTCGCGGCGCCGCGCCGCGTCCCGCTTGCGCCGGCGGCGTTGTCCCATCGCATCGTCACCGCCGCGCCGAGTTGCGCGCGCTCGTAATCGAGCCGCAGCCGGGTCCCGGCGGCAAGTTGGCGGTCGTCGATATGGCCGCGCGCGTGCAGCCAGTCGATCGCACTTTCGCGCAAATTGACGGTCACCCGCCGGATCGTGCCCGGTCGCCCGAGCCGTGCGGGGTCGAGCCGGTCGTCGGGATGCGGACGATCGACGAGATCGCGATTGGGATCGCGCGGCGTCGCGTTGGATTTGCGCGGCATGGACTTTCCTTTCGTGCGAGTCGGCGCACCCTTGCCATCGGGAACAATTTGTAGGAAACAACAAACCGTATAGGTTCATCAAGACAGGAAGTTCGCGCGATGATCAATTCGATCCGGACCGTCCGCAAGGCCAGGCGCATGACGCTCGACGACGTCGCGCGGCGTTGCGATCCGCCGACCACGCCGCAAACCATCGGCCGCCTCGAGACCGGCACCCGCACGCTCTCGCTCGACTGGCTGACGCGCATTGCCGATGCGCTCGGCGTCTCGCCGGGCGAACTCGTCCGCATGCCCGACGAGGCCGCGCACGAAGTCGCGGTGCTGCTCACCCCCGACGGCGCCCACGCGCCGGCCAGACCCGAAACGCTGGCGCCGCAGCGCATCGACGAGGCAATGCTCGCGGTGCGCGTCACCGGCGGCATCGGCGATTATCGCGCCGGCGACATCATCTGGTGCCGCCGTCTCGATGCCGATCGTGCGGCGACCGCGCTCAACCGCGACGTCCTCGTCCCGCGCCCCGGCGGGCGTTACTTGTTCGGACGGCTGATCGGGATGGACGGCGAAAAGCTCCACCTGCTCCCGCTCGGCGCGGGCGCGCGCCAGCAGGTCGTCGCGAGCCCGCCGTGGTTCGCGCTCGCCGCGCGCCTGATCCGCGAACTCTGATCGCTTCCGGCATGACCCTGCGCGTCCTTTCGATCGCCACGCTGTTTCCCGATGCCGCGCGTCCCGATTTCGGCGGTTTCGTCGAACGCTCGCTGCGCGAGGCGGCGCACGACGCCGACATCGACCTCACCGTCATCGCGCCGCTCGGCCTGCCGCCATGGCCGCTGTCGGGGCATCGCCGCTATCGCGCGCTCGCCAACCTGCCGCATGTCGAGCTGCGCAGCGGCCTGACGGTCCACCGCCCGCGCTTTCGGCTCGTTCCCGCGATCGGCGGCCGCTGGAACCCGGCGCAGATCGCGCGGGCGGTTCTGCCCCTGGCGCGGCAGATCGCGCCCGACCTCATCGACGCGCAATTCTATTACCCCGACGGCCCCGCCGCGATGCGCGTGGCGCGCGCGCTCGACGTGCCGTTCGTCGCCAAGGCGCGCGGCGCCGATATCAGCCATTGGGCCCATCGCCCCGGATCGCGCGATCAGATCCTCGCCGCCGCCGCTGCCGCCGCCGGATCGATCGCGGTGTCCGGGGCGCTCAAGGCCGATATGGTCGCGCTCGGCATGGCTGCGGAGAGGATCGCGGTGCATTATACCGGGCTCGATTCCGTGCGCTTCCAGCCGATCGATCGCGCCGCCGCCAAGACCGCGCGCGGCCTGTCGGGCCCGGTGCTGCTCAGCGTCGGCGCGTTGATCGAACGCAAGCGGCAGGACCTCGTCATCGGGTCGCTCGTCGCCCTGCCCGAAGCGACGCTGCTGCTAGCCGGCGCAGGCGACAGGGAGGCGGAGTATCGCGCGCTCGCCAAGGACATCGGCGTCGAAGCGCGCGTCCGCTTCCTCGGCCCCGTCGCCAACGCCGATCTGCCCGCGCTCTATGCCGCCGCCGATGTCACGGTAATGCCGTCCGAATCGGAGGGCCTTGCCAATGCCTGGGTCGAATCGCTCGCCTGCGGCACGCCGCTGGTGATCAGCGAAGCGGGCGGCGCGCGCGAACTCGTCACCAGCGACACGGCCGGCCGCATCGTTGCGCGCGATCGTCAGGCGATTGCCGACGCCGTGAGCGCGATCCTCGCCGACCCGCCCAGTCAGAGAGCCGTCGCGGCAAGCGTGCGCGATCGCTTCGACTGGCAACGCAACGGTCGCGAGCTGGCCGATTTCTGGCGCGCGAGCGCCGCGCGCTAACGCAGCGGCAGCAGCAGCGCCGCGATCTCGCGATCCTCGGCGCGCAGCGCCGACCAGGCTCGCGCCGCCGCGCGGCTGTCCATGATCTCGACGCCGATCCCCTCGCCTTCGAGCGCGCGGCGCAGCGACGCGGGCGGAAACACCTGCGTGGAGCCGGTCCCGATGACGATGAATTCGGGCTGTCCCTCGCCCCAGATGGCGAGCAGCGGATCGAGCGCGGCGCGCGTCAGCGCGGCGGGATCGGGAGACCCCGCCCAGGTCTCGGCACGGCGCGGCGTCAGCATCGCGCCGTCGGCGAAATAATGATCCTGCGTGCGAAAGCCGCCGCCCTGGATGCGCGTCACGATCGGCCCGCTGCCCGCCTCGTCGCGGTGGAGCGCGATCGACACGGTCGCCTAGACTCGCGCGCCGTCGTCGCTGACGCGTTCGGCGGTGCCGGTCCCGCTTTCGAGCGGGATGAAGCTGTCGGTGTTGACGCCGAGCCAGATCAGCCATGGCGCCGCCATGTAGACGCTCGAATAGGTGCCGACGAACAGGCCGAGCAGCATCGCCGCGGTAAAGCCGTAGATCACGTCGGGGCCGAGCAACAGCAGTGCAACCAGCGCGATGATCATCGTCAGGCTGGTCATGACCGTGCGCGCCAGCGTCTCGTTGACGCTGAGGTCGAGCAGCGCGGTCATGTCCATCTTGCGATATTTCTTCAGGTTTTCGCGGATGCGATCGAACACGACGATGGTGTCGTTGAGCGAATAGCCGATGATCGTCAGCAGCGCGGCGACGATGTTGAGGTTGAACTCGAGCTGGGTCAGCGCGAAGAAGCCGAAGGTCAGCGATACGTCATGCAACAGCGCGAACAGCGCGCCGACGCCGAACTGCCATTCGAAGCGGAACCAGATATAGACCGAGATCGCGAGCATCGCGAGGATCAGGCTGAGCGCGCCGGTTTGCAGCAGTTCGCCCGACACCTTGCCCGACACGCTGTCGACGCTGCCGACCTTGGCCTTGGGATAGGCGGCGAGGATTCCGTTCTTCAGCTTGTCGGCCGCCTCGTTGGTGGCGCCGTCGTCGCCTTCGGGAACGGGCGTGCGAACGAGGACCTCGTTATCGCCGATTTCCTGAACGGTGGCATCGCCGAACCCCAGCGCGCTGGTCTTGGCGCGAATATCGGAAATGTCGATCTGTTCGCTGAATTCGACGCGGGTCGATTGGCCGCCGACGAAATCGACGCCGAAATTGAGCCCGCGAACGAAGGTGAGGATCAGCGAGGCGACGATCATGCCGACGCCGATCGCCATCGCGACGTTGCGCCATTTGAGAAAATGGATGTTGGTGTCGTCGGGTACGAGTTTGAGCAGGCGCATGGGTCAGGCCTTCCTTAAATGACGAGCTGCGCGGGGCGCGCGCGCTTGAGCCAGCCGGCCACGAACATGCGGCTGACGGTAACGGCGGTGAACACCGAGGTGACGATGCCGATCGTCAGGACGACGGCGAAACCCTTGATCGGGCCCGAGCCGAACCAGAACATCAGCGCGGCGGCGATGACGTTGGTGATGTTGGCGTCGAAAATCGCGCGGCTTGCCTCCTTGTACCCGACCTGGACCGCGTCGATCGGCCGCCTGCCGCGCTTGACCTCTTCGCGGATGCGTTCGTTGATCAGCACGTTGGCGTCGACCGCGGCGCCGATCGTCAGCACGAAACCGGCGATGCCGGGCAATGTCAGCGTGGCATTGAACACCGCCATGATGCCGAGGATGAGGAGGATGTTGATGATCAGCGCGGCGTTGGCATAAACGCCGAAGCGCCCGTAGGTGACGATCATGAACGACAGCACGGCGACCGTCGCGATGATCGCGGCGAGCGCGCCCTTGTCGATCGAATCCTGCCCGAGCTCGGGCTTGACCGTGCGTTCCTCGACCACCTTGAGCTTGACCGGCAGCGAACCCGATCGCAGCGAAATCGCCAGCGCATTGGCGCTTTCGGTCGTGAAATTGCCCGAAATCTGCGCCTGTCCGCCGATGATCGGTTCGTTGATGTTGGGCGCCGACAGCACCTTGCCGTCGAGCACCATCGCGAACGGCTTGCCGACATTCTGCTGCGTCGTGCGCGCGAAGGTATTGGCCCCTTGCGCATCGAAGCGGATGTTGACCACCGGGCGATTGTCCTGCTGGTCGAAACCCTGGTTGGCGTCGACCAGCTGGTCGCCCGAAATCAGCACCTGGCGCTTGACCGCGATCGCGCCGCGCGGATCGTCGGGATAGGGCACAATCTCGCTGCCTACGGGCGCGATGCCGTTGGCGATGTCGGCCGGATTGGCATTGAGATCGACCATCTTGAACTCGAGCCGGGCGGTCTGGCCGAGCAGGTCCTTGAGCGCCTGCGGGTCGGACAGACCCGGCACCTGGACGACGATCCGGTCGTCGCCCTGGCGGATGATCGTCGGTTCGCGCGTGCCCAATGCGTTGACGCGGCGGTCGACGATGTCGCGCGCCGCTTCCATCGCATTGTCGATGAAGTTGCGCGTGCCCGCCTCGGTCGGCGTCATGACGATGCGCGTCGAATCGACGATCGCGATGTTCCAGTCGCGCTCGCCGGTCAGGCCCGCGCCCTGCGTCTGGTCGAACAGTCGGCTGCGCGCGTCGTCGACCTGGGTCGCGTCGCGGACCATGAACGACAGCTTGCCGCCCGACCGCGTCAGACCGCCGATCGCGATGTTTTCCTGCTCGCCGCGACGTCCGCGCAGAACCGTCCGGATCGTCTTTTCCATCGTGTCGAGGCGCTGCTTGCGGACGTCGTCGATGTCGGCTTCGAGCATGATGTGGCTACCGCCGGCAAGGTCGAGGCCGAGGTTGATGCGCTCGACCGGCATCCAGTCGGGAAGGGCCTCGGTCGTCTTTTCGGGCAGCAGGCTGGGAATTGCGAGCAGCACCCCGAAGACCAGCAACAGCGTGATGGAAATGGTTTTCCAGCGCGGGAAATCGAGCATGGTCGTTGATCCTCGAAAGAGCGCGTTAGTCGTTGGCGGGCTTGGCGATCGGCGACACGACGTCGCTCAGCGTCGCCTTGACGACCTTGACCGTCATGCCCTTGGCGAGCTCGACATGGACGTAATCGTCCTCGATCTTGGTGATCTTGCCGACGATCCCGCCGCCGGTGACGACGGTATCGCCGCGCTGCGCCGCACCGACCTTGGCGGCATGCTGCTTCATCCGCTTTTGCTGCGGACGGATCAGCAGGAACCAGAAGACGATGAAGATCAGCACCAGCGGCAGGATGTTGGCGATCAGGCCGCCGGCGCCGCCGCCAGCGGCGGGCGCGGCGGCGTCCTGCGCATGGGCGGCGGGAATGATAAAGTCGAATAGGGTCATGAACGGTGTTCGCTTCCAGATGTCATATGGCGCAGGACGCGCGGAAAAGCTTCGCGCGAGGCCGGTCGGAACCGACTGCCCCGACGTCGCCGCGCGACTAGCAGATGGTTACGGGCCGGGCAACTTCAATAGCGGGGAATGGCGACCCTGCCTCGCCCCGTCAGCGACCTCCCCTCGCGAGTTCACGCAAAGCATCAGTCGGATGGGCGCGATGGCTTTTGGCGATCGATAGCGCTTGCTTTGCGCGCCAGGAGTTTCGACGAAGAAAAGTCCGCCGGACTTTTCTGTCCGGCCGTTCACCCCTGCGGCGCTACGCGCCTGCGGGAGTTCACAAAAAACCGTCCCCCGGACGGCTGTTGTGAACTGGTCGGGACGAGAGGATTCGAACCTCCGACCCCCACACCCCCAGTGTGATGCGCTACCAGGCTGCGCTACGTCCCGACCGAGTGCGGGCCTTTAGGCAAGTGGCGCGACCAGTGCAAGGGGGCATGAGGCGGCGGCGCCGGCGCAGTGTGCGTGCGCAACCGCAAAACCGCTGTCCTACCGGTTTATGTTCTGCTTATGTTCCATCTCGACTCGGGAGGACAGGATGATTTTCGAACAATTGGTCGACGAAGTGATCGATCGCGAAGGCGGCTTCGTCAACGACGCGCGCGATGCCGGCGGCGCCACCCGATATGGCGTTACCGAGGCGGTGGCACGGCAGCACGGCTATCTCGGCGATATGCGCAGCTTTCCACGCGCCGAGGCGGTCGCGATCTATCGCCGCATCTACTGGCTGCGTCCGGGTTTCGAGAAGGTGGCGCGGCTTGCACCCGCAATTGCCGCGGAGCTGTTCGACACCGGGGTCAACATGGGGGTCGGCGTCGCCAGCGGCTTCCTCCAGCGCGCACTGAACGCGCTCAACCGCCAGGGCCGCGACTATCGCGACCTCGCGGTCGACCGCGTCATCGGCCCGCGCACGCTCGCGGCACTCCAAGCCTTCCTCACCGTGCGCGGCGCGTCGGGCGAGACTGTGCTCATGAAGGCGATCGAGGCGCTGCAGGGCGCCCGTTACATCGATCTGGCCGAGCGCCGCCCCGCCAACGAGGCATTCCTCTACGGCTGGCTCGCGAACCGGATCGGATAGGTCACACCCGTGAACCTGTCCCTGGACGGTGTGAACCCCGTGAACTTGTAAGCTCGAAAGGAACGAAAATGGGAATTATCGAAGGGCTGATCGGCCCCGTCGCGCAATTGATCGACAAGATCATCCCCGACCCGCAAGCGCGCGACCGTGCCAAGCTTGAACTGATCAAGCTCCAGGGCTCGCAAGAGCTTGAGGCGGTCAGCGTCCGGATGCAGGCGATCGTCGCCGAAGCCAACAGCGCCGACCCGTGGACCAGCCGCGCGCGGCCCAGCTTCCTCTATGTCATGTACGCGCTGCTGCTGTGGGCGATTCCCATGGGCCTGATCGCCGCGGTCCAGCCCGACACCGCGATGGCGATCGCCCACGGCATGAACGCCTATCTCGCCGGCATTCCCGAACCCTTGTACGCTTTGTTCGGCACCGGCTATCTCGGCTACACCGTCGCCCGGCAATGGGGAAAGATCAAGGGCGTGGAGTGAGCGCTCAGCGCGCGTGAAGCTCGGCGAAGCTGGTGAAATGCGCCTTGAGGTAGCGGTCGGCGATCGTATCGACCAAATTCGCAACCACAGCTCGGATATTATTGTCGATGCCGGCAAGACCGCCGACCTCATAGCCCATCGCCCAGTCTCCGAACTGCCGCTCCGCGCACGGTTCGTCGATCAGCTCGACCGCCGCCTTGTGCCGCGGATCGGCAAGGATCCGTTGATAGGTCGCCCGCACCGCGCGTTCTGGTCCTTCGAGGACCTGCAGGAATCGTGGACCGCCTTTCACGAGTAACCCTGTAATATCGTCGCGCGCGTTGTTGCGCCGCGATACGCGCAGAATCGACGCCATTTCATTGTCGTCGTTATAGCTCGTCGCGGTGCTGATATACATGAAGCGATGCATGGGTCCCTTATGCAGCGCTCCATTTAAGCATAGGTAAAGACAGGCATTGTTTGCCGATTACCGGCCAAGATCGCTTTTCAACCGGTCGATTGCGGCTTGGGCCTTATCCCCATTCGGCCCGCCGCCCTGCGCCATGTCGGGACGGCCGCCGCCGCCCTGGCCGCCCAATGCAGCGACCGCCGCCTTGACGAGGTCGACCGCGCTGATGTTGGCGATGAGGTCGTCGGTGACGCCGACCGCGACCGACGCACGGCCGTCATTGACCGCGACCAGCGCGGCGACGCCCGATTTGAGCTGCGTCTTCATCTCGTCGATCGCGCCGCGCAGCCCCTTGGGGTCGAGACCGGCGACGACGCGGCCGAGGAACGCGACGTCGCCGACCATTTCGGGCGCAGGCGCCTCGTCGGACTTGCCGCCCCCTGCCCCGCCACCAAGCGCCAGCGCCTTCTTCGCCTCGGCCAGTTCGCGCTCGGCCTTCTTGAGCTGCTCGGCCATCGCAGCAACGCGCGCAGGCACGTCTTCGGGCGCGGTCCTGAGGCTCGCCGCGGCGGCCTTGAGGGCCTCTTCGCGCTGCGTCAGATACAGGCGCGCCGCCTCGCCGGTCAGCGCCTCGATCCGCCGCACGCCCGAACTCACCGCGCTCTCGGCAGTGATCTTGAACAGCGCGATATCGCCGAGTGCAGCAACGTGCGTCCCGCCGCACAGTTCGACCGACCACGACGCATCGGTGTCGCGCCCCATACTGAGGACGCGGACCTCGTCGCCGTATTTCTCACCGAACAACGCCATCGCGCCCGCCTCGATCGCGTCGTCGGGGGTCATCAGCCGCGTCGTCACCGCGTCGTTCTCGCGGATGTGGCGGTTGACCTCGGCCTCGACGCTGGCGATCTCCTCGGCGCTCAGCGCCTTGGGATGGGCGAAGTCGAAACGCAGCCGGTCGTCGGCGACGAGGCTGCCCTTTTGCGTGACGTGCTCGCCGAGCTGGCGCCTCAGCGCGGCGTGGAGCAGGTGCGTCGCACTGTGATTGGCGCGCACACGGCTGCGGCGATCGGCATCGACATCGAGCCGGACGACATCGCCGACCTTGATCGTGCCCGCCTCGATCGTCGCCTGATGCGTGTGCAACTTGCCCAGCGGCTTGCCGGTGTCGGAGACAGTCGCGCGCAGCCCGGCATTGGTCGATACGACGCCGCTGTCGCCCGCCTGCCCGCCGCTCTCGCCATAGAAGGGCGTCTGGTTGGTGACGATCGCTACGCTCTCGCCGGTGATGGCGCTCTCGACCCTCGCGCCGTCCTTGACCAGCGCGACGACTTCGCCCTCGCCCGTCGTCGCGGCATAGCCGGTGAACTCGGTCGATCCCGCGCTGTCGGCGATGTCGTACCAGACATCGTCCGACGCGGTGTCGCCCGATCCCTTCCACGCCGCGCGCGCAGCGGCCTTTTGCTGCGCCATCGCGTCATCGAAGCCGGCGCGATCGACCGCGATGCCCTGTGCACGCAGCGCATCCTCGGTGAGGTCGTAGGGAAAGCCGAACGTGTCGTAGAGCTTGAACGCGGTCGCACCGGCGAGCGTGTCACCCTGGCCGAGCGATGCGGTCGCCTCGTCGAGCAGGTGCAGTCCCTTATCGAGCGTCTGGCGGAAACGCGTTTCCTCTCGCTCAAGCGTCTCGACGATCAGCGGCTGCGCCCGGACGAGTTCGGGGAACGCGCCGCCCATCTCGGCGACGAGGCTGGGGACGAGCCGGTGCATCAGCGGGTCCTTTGCACCCAGGATATGCGCGTGGCGCATCGCGCGGCGCATGATCCGGCGCAGGACATAGCCGCGCCCCTCGTTCGCCGGCAGCACGCCGTCGGCGATCAGGAAGCTGGTCGAACGCAAATGGTCGGCGATGATCCGGTGCGACGCCTTGTGCTCGCCGTCGGTTGCGGTGTGGGTGAGCTCGCCACTCTCGGCGATCAGCGCCCTGAACAGGTCGATGTCGTAATTGTCGTGGACGCCCTGCAGCACCGCGGCGATGCGTTCGAGCCCCATGCCGGTGTCGATGCTCGGACGCGGCAGGTCGCCGATAACGACGCCCGCTTCCTGCACGTTCTGCATGAAGACGAGGTTCCAGATCTCGACGAAGCGGTCGCCGTCCTCGTCGGGCGATCCCGGGGGACCGCCGGGGATATGGTCGCCGTGATCGTAGAAGATCTCGCTGCACGGACCGCACGGGCCGTTGTCGCCCATCGCCCAGAAATTGTCGCTGGTCGCGATGCGGATGATGCGATCCTCGGGCAGGCCGGCGATCCTTTTCCACAGATCGAAGGCTTCGTCGTCGGTGTGATAGACCGTCGCGGTCAGTCGGTCGGGATCGATCCCCCATTCCTTGGTCAGCAACGTCCACGCAAGCGTGATCGCCTGCTCCTTGAAGTAATCGCCGAAGCTGAAATTTCCGAGCATCTCGAAGAACGTGTGATGGCGCGCGGTGTAACCGACATTGTCGAGGTCGTTGTGCTTGCCTCCCGCGCGGACGCATTTCTGGCTCGACGTCGCCGTCGTGTAATCACGCGTTTCCAGCCCGGTGAAGACGTTCTTGAACGGCACCATGCCGGCGTTGACGAACATCAGGCTGGGGTCGTTATACGGCACCAGCGGCGCCGACGGCACGCGCGTGTGCCCGGCCCCGGCAAAATAATCGAGGAAGGCGCGGCGAATGTCGTTGGTCGAGGTCATCCCCGCGACTTAATGGCCGTGTTGCGGTGCGGCAAGCGGACAATGCCGCAAATAGTAAGCGGCGCGTCCGCTCAGTCCGCGGGACCGTCGGCTTCGCCTGGCGCGGCGACGACCGACAGGCCGCGCGGGGCGATCGTGAATTCGAGCGGCAGTTTCATCCGTTCGACCTCGCCATCGAGCGCGACATCGACGCTGCCGCCATTGCCCGCCACGATCAGCGCAGGCGTATCGACCAGCGCATCGAAATCGCGCTGCGCATCGGCGCGGCCGAACAGTGCGCGGATGGCAAAGGCGATCAGCGCCATCCGCCCGCGCCGCGCGACCGCGTAGATCGACAGGCCGCCATCGGTAATACACGTTCGCTTGCCGATATGCTCGCCGTCGAGTTCGTAGCGGTTGTTGCCGATGAACAGCATCGGCGTGACGATGTCGCGGGTCTCGCCCTGCCAGGCGAGCGTCAGCTGCTGGTGGTCGTGCCGTCGCAGCACGAACCACGCAGCGGGGATCGTCGCCAGCCATTTGGGCAGGTTGCTGTGGTCGCGTGTCCGGACAAGTTGCGGATAGGTGCCGATCGAGGCGTTGTTGACGAAGGTGCGTTTGCCGACATGCGCGATGTCGATGCGCGCGGTCGAGCCGCTTGCAATCAGCCTCGCGACGTCGCCGAGCTCTTCGGGCAGGCCGAGCTGCTTGGCGAGGTGATTGCGCGTCCCGAGCGGCAGGATCGCCATCGTGCTGCCCGCTTCGGCGAGGATCCCCGCCGCACCGCCAAGGCTGCCGTCGCCCCCGCCGACCGCCACAATTGGGGCGTCGGCGTATTTGCGAACCGTGTCGAGCAGTTCCTCGCCTTTGACGAGGTGGATGTCGATCGCGAGCCCGACGTTCGCGAACGCCGCTTCGATCTTCGGGGCGAGCGCATCGCCGAGCGACGACGCAGTACCGCCGCTGGCATTGACGATGACGGGCAGCGCTGCACTCATCGTCGCGATTTAGGCGCGCCAGTGGAACGCGGCAAGCGATTGCTTACGCAGCGCAATTCCGGCCTAGGCGAAGGGCGCCAAGATATCCTTGGGCGGCGTCGAAAACCATTTCGGCCCCGCCGCGGTCATATGGAAACAGTCCTCGAGCCGGATGCCGAACCTGCCCGGGAAATACAGCCCCGGCTCGTTCGAAAAGCACATGCCGATATCGAGCGGCGTCGTCTCGCCATGGACCAGGTTGACCGGCTCGTGCCCCTCCATGCCGATGCCGTGGCCGGTACGGTGCGACAGGCCGGGCAAGGCATAACGCGGGCCGTAGCCGAGCGATTCGTAATAGCGGCGAACGGCATCGTCGACGCTGCCCGCGGGCGCACCCAGCCGGGCTGCGGCGAGCGCGACCTGTTGGCCTTTGGCGACCTCGTTCCACACCTTGCGCTGCTGCGCGCTCGGATCGCCGCCGAAGACGAAGCTGCGCGACACGTCGGACTGGTAATCCTCGACGGTGCAGCCGCAGTCCATCAGCACGACCTCGCCCTTGCGGACGACCTGCGGCTGGCCCGACCCGTGCGGATAGGCCGATGCCTCGCCGAGCAGGATCAGCGAGAATTCGGGCGATCCGCCGAGCGCGCGCGTTGCCGCGTTCATCAGCGCGGCCACGTCGTGGTTGCTCATGCCTTCGGCGATGCGCTGCGCGGTCCAGCGATAGGCGGCAAGCGTCACGTCGGTCGCCGCCTGCATCAACGCGATCTCGGCCGGCGTCTTGCGCATCCGTACCCCGCGGACGACCGGTGCGGCAGCGACGAGCGACGCCTTGGGCAGCGCCTGGGCGAGTCCGTCGGCAGCGAAGAAGCGCACCGTTTCCTCGATCCCGATCCGCCCCCGGTCGAGCCCGCGCTCGGTCAGGACGTCGCCGATCAGCTGCGTCGGGCTCTCATCCTCGTTCCATGTGCGGATATCGGCCGCGATGCCGAGCGATTCGGCGACCGAGGGCCGCTCGAAAAACGGCGTGACGATGACCGGATCGCCGCTCGCGGGAATGACCGCGGCGGTCAGCCGCTCGCTGCGCCACCAGCGTATGCCGGTGAAATAGACGAGGCTGGCCCCCGGCTCGACGACGATCGCGGCGATGTCGTTGGCGGCCATCAGCGCCTGCGCGCGCGCGATGCGCGCATTGCGCTCATCGCGGCCGATCGGCGCGACCTTCGTGGTGAGCGATGACAGGTCCGCCGTGTCGATTTCCGCCGCGTGCAATAATGCGGGGGCGCCGAGCGATAGGCCCGCGGCGGCCATCGTCGCCCCGCCGAGCAGGCGGCGGCGATCGAGGGCAAAGTCAGGCATAGTCATAGGGTCCTCCGGCGGCGAGCGCCGTCTGATAAGCGGGGCGGGAATGGATGCGGTCGAGCCAGGCTGCGATATGCGGACGGTCCTCGATGCCGACGCGCGCCCGCGCCGCCTCGAGCGGAAAGCTCATCATGACGTCGGCGGCGGTAAAGTCGGCACCGGCGAACCAGTCGCGGCGGGCGAGTTCGGAGTCGATCCAGTCGAGATGGACGTCGATCATCGGCTGCATCTTGGCCATCGCGATCTTGCCCATCAACGGGATTCGCGACAGCACCAGCTTGATCAGCAGCGGCGGCATCAGCGAACCTTCGGCATAATGGAGAAACTGGCGATAGCGGACAACGCCGTCCCGATCGGTCGGCGCGCCGAGACGGCCATCGGCAAGCTCGACGAGATATTCGGCGATCGCCCCGGTTTCGATCAGCCTATGGCCCTCATGGTCGACGACCGGCGATTTGCCGAGCGGATGTACCTTGCGCAGTTCGGGCGGCGCGAACATCGTCGCCGCGTCGCGGCGATAGCGGCGGACCTCGTATTGGAGGTCGAGTTCCTCAAGCAGCCATAGAATACGCTGCGATCGTGAAGTGTTGAGATGGTGGACGACGATGGTCATTGGCGGCTCCGCTGCTGGCGCCCGAGCCTAGCCCGCCATCGCCCGCGCGACAATCGAAAGGCCCGCCGCATGCGTCCGCACAGAACGCACACGACGGGCCTGGCCCGTCCGCCCTGGCGAGGGATGGGATGGACAGGCAAGCTGGGCGGGCCGGCGGCGCGGGTCGCGCGCGCCGGCCGGCACAATCACATCAATCGTCGGAAGCGTCGTCGCCTTCGGCGTCGGGACCGGTCATCATCTCTTCGGCGACCTTGTCCTCCTTGCTGCGGATCGCCTTTTCGAGGCGCTCGAACAGTTCGGGGTTGTCGAGCAGGAAGGTCTTGGCGTTCTCGCGACCCTGGCCGATGCGGATGCTGTCATAGCTGAACCAGGCGCCCGATTTCTCGACCAGTCCGGCCTTGACGCCGAGATCGATGATCTCGCCGACCTTCGAGATGCCCTTGCCGTACATGATGTCGAATTCGACCTGCTTGAACGGCGGCGCGACCTTGTTCTTGACGACCTTGACGCGCGTCGTGTTGCCGACGACCTCGTCGCGGTCCTTGATCTGGCCGATGCGGCGGATGTCGAGCCGGACGCTGGCGTAGAATTTGAGCGCGTTGCCACCCGTCGTGGTTTCGGGATTGCCGTACATCACGCCGATCTTCATGCGCAGCTGGTTGATGAAGATCACCATGCAGCGCGAGCGGCTGATCGAGCCGGTCAGCTTGCGCAGGCTCTGCGACATCAGCCGCGCCTGCAGGCCGACATGGCTGTCGCCCATTTCGCCCTCGATCTCGGCGCGCGGCACCAGCGCGGCGACCGAATCGATCACGAGCACGTCGATCGCGTTCGACCGCACCAGCGTGTCGACGATTTCGAGCGCCTGTTCGCCGGTGTCGGGCTGCGACACGATGAGGTCGTCGATGTCGACGCCCAGTTTCTTCGCATAGCCGGGGTCGAGCGCGTGTTCGGCGTCGACGAAAGCGGCGGTGCCGCCGTTCTTTTGCGCCTCGGCGATGACGTGCAGCGCCAGCGTCGTCTTGCCCGAGCTTTCTGGGCCGTAGACCTCGATCACGCGACCGCGCGGCAGACCGCCGATGCCGAGTGCGATGTCGAGCCCGAGCGAGCCCGTCGAGATCGATTCGATCTCGATCGCCTCGCGACTGCCCAGCTTCATCGCCGAGCCCTTGCCGAAGGCGCGATCGATCTGCGCCAGCGCCGCGTCCAAAGCCTTTTGCCTGTCCATATTTCCCGTCTTGCCGTTACCGACTACTTTAAGCTGTGCGCTCATGTGATGTCCCCTCGTCCTAGGTAATCCGCCGCACGACTGCAACGGAAGATGCGATCGTACACGATATGTTCCATAAGAACAAGTAGGGAACGTCAGGCCGAAGCGATATCGGCGAAAAGCCCGTCCATCGCCGTCTTGAGTTGATCGAAACTATACGGTTTGCGAATCGCGAGAACGGCCGAATATTCGTCCGGGCGGTTGCCCGAGCTGTCGCCGCTCGACACCAGAAAGGGGATATCGAGTTCGATCAGGCGGGCGACGACAGGCCAGGATTCGTCGGGTCCCAGATTGACGTCGACGATCGCCGCGTCGAATTGCGCCGGATTCTGGTCGAGCAGAGTGAGTGCGTCAGCGACGCTCGCCGCCTGCCCGGCGGCATCGTAACCGAGCTCGTCGAGGATGTCCTCGAGCATCATGACGATCAGCGACTCGTCTTCGACAAGAAGGATTTGCTTGCGATTCAATGCCCTGCCCCGTTCCAATGCCGTAACGAATACATGGTCGCACGCAACTTGCAAAGCGGCATCGCTCAATCCTGCGCCGCAATCGCCTTGCCGACGGTCTCGGCGAGTTGAGCGACCGAGAACGGCTTGGGCAGGAACCCGACATTGTCGATCGTGATCGATTTGCGCAGCTGTTCCTCGGCATAGCCCGACATGAACAGGATCGGCACATCGGGCCGCAGCTTGCGCAGTTCGGCGGCCATCGTCGGCCCGTCCATGCCGGGCATGACCACATCGCTGAGGACGAGGTCGATGGTCTCGATCTTCGATGCGCGCTCGAGCGCCTCTTGGCCGTCGCTCGCCGTCGTCACGCTATAACCCGCCCGCGTCAGCGCGCGCTCCGCCACCGCGCGGACCATGTCCTCGTCCTCGACCAGCAGGATATTACCGCTGCCCCATTCGGGATTTGGCTTTTCGGCCGCCACGGCCCTGGCGGGTTCGGCCACCGGCTGTTCGTGGCGCGGGAAATAGATCGTGAACCGCGTTCCCTTGCCGAGCTGCGAATCGGCGAAGATATACCCGCCCGACTGTTTGACGATGCCATAGACGGTCGACAGGCCGAGCCCGGTTCCCTTGCCGATCTCCTTGGTCGTAAAGAACGGTTCGAAAATCTTGCCGAGATGCTCGGGGGCGATGCCGGTGCCGCTGTCGCCGATCCTGAGCACACTGTAATCGGCGGTCGGCAATATCTCGCTGCCGAGCCTGGCGACCTCGCCCGAGGTCATGCCGAAGGTTTCGATGGTGAGGTCGCCGCCGCCTTCTGGATCGCGCGTCAGCATCGCGTCGCGCGCGTTGACCGCAAGGTTGACGATGACCTGTTCGAGCTGGCCCGGGTCGGCGCGCACCGGCCCCATGCCGCGGCCATGGCGCACCGAGATGCGGATCTTTTCATCCATCAGCCGCGTGAGCAGCGAGCCGACATCGGACACGACATCTGCGAGCTGGAGAATCTGCGGCCGCAATGTCTGTTGGCGCGAGAAGGCGAGCAGCTGTCGAGTCAGGTTTGCGGCGCGGTTGGCGTTCGTCTTGACCTGCTGGATGTCGTCGTAATCGCTGTCGCCGGGCGAATGGCGCATCAGCATGAGGTCGCAATAGCCCAGGATCGCGGTGAGGATATTGTTGAAATCGTGCGCGACGCCGCCTGCGAGCTGCCCCACCGCCTGCATCTTGGTCGCCTGCGCGACCTGGCGCTTGAGCTTGGCCTCTTCGTTCGAATCCTTGAGACTGAGCAGCACTGCCGCCTCGCCCAGCCCGCGCACGCCGGCGATCGACATCACCGTATTCTCGTCGGGCTGCGCCTTCAGGCGAACCAGCAGGTCGCCGCCGGTCTGCTGACCGACCGAATAGCGCCGCACCGCCTCGCCGATCGCGGCCTTGTCTTCCTTAACGACGATATCGCCGGGATAGGCGGGCCGCTCGCCATCGCCGAGGCCAGCCATGCGGGCAAAGGCGGCATTGAGAAACAGGAAACGCCCGTCACGATCGACCATGGCGAGGCCGAACGGCAGCAGCGACAACAGCGTTTCGATATAGCTTTGCGCGACCCCGCGTTCGATTGCGCCGCCGTCCTCGTCGATCATCGCGATCGCGATCGGACCGGCATCGGGATCCGACGGGTCGAGCGGCATCTGGATCAGGCGCAGCGGCGTCGCCCGCTCGGCCTCGGTCACGAAAAAGATCATGCCGCGATCGTCGACGCGCAGGAACGAGGTGAAATCGCGCCCGGCGACGCTGCTGTCGCGACGTCCCAGCGCGCGGAGCGCGAACGACGGCGTCGCCGCACGAATCCGTCCCTCGCGGCCAACCAGCGCGACCATCACCCCGGCGTCGTCGAGAATCGCGGCCCCGCGCCCCTCGATCGTGGTCGCGATGTCGCTCGCAACGTCGCTACGCGCGACGGTGGCAAAGCGATGGACGAGGTAATCGTCGCCGCTGCCCGCGCGCTCGATTTCCGCCCGCAGCTCGAGCTCGCCCAGGCTGAGTTCGATCGCGCCGGCGCGCCCGTCGCGCCATGCCTGTTTGACCGCCGCCGACAGCCGTTCGGGTCCGCGCCCGGCAAAGGCGATCGTGCTCGGCTTGGCAAAGCCGCCGAACCAGCTGGCGTAAAGATCGTTGGCGCTGACGATGCGCCCTGCCCGGTCGATCACGGCGATGCCGGTCACGTCGTTGTTGGCCATCGCCCGGGCCAGCGTCCAGTCGATCTCGCGCCGGCGCTGCGCCGATGGCGGTGGATAGAGGCTGCGCAACAGCACCAGCAGGCCGGCACTGCCCGCCAGGCCCGCGAATACGCCGCCGGCAAGCAGCGGGCTGCGCGTGACATACCAGATCGCCGCTGCCGACGCCGCGACGCACAGGGCGACCGCAATCGCGATCGCCCGGTTCAAACCGGCAACGACCCCGCCCTCCACCGAAGGCAGGGTCGATGCTTTTACCACTGATGGCACGCCGGTCTCCTCACTCGCCCATCGCGGGCAGGATCGCACCTACCAGATACGGACGCGGTCCTTGGGCGCAAGGTAGAGCTTTTCGCCCGGACCGGGATTGAACGCCGAATACCAGGGGTCGAGATTGCGCACGACCCAGGCGCGCTGTTCCGAAGGGCTGTGCGAATCGGTCAGCAGGCGCTGGCGCAGATTGGCCTCGCGGTAATTGCGCCGCCAGACCTGCGCCCAGCCGAGATAGAAGCGCTGGTCGCCGGTCATGCCGTCGATCACCGGCGCTTCCTTGCCGCCGAGCGAATGCTTGTAGGCATCGTAGGCGATCGTCAGACCGGCGAGATCGCCGATGTTTTCACCGAGCGTGTACTCGCCCTTCACATGTTCGCCGGGCAGCGGTTCGTATTCGTCATATTGCGCGATCAGCGCGTCGCTCGCCTTTTTGAACGCGGCGACGTCGGCGTCTGTCCACCAGTCGCTCAGTTCGCCCTTTTCGTTGTACTTGGCGCCCTGGTCGTCGAAATGATGGCTGATCTCATGGCCGATCACGGCGCCGATGCCGCCATAATTGACCGCCGGATCGGCATTGGGATCGAAAAACGGCGGCTGCAGGATGGCGGCGGGGAAGACGACCTCCATCATGCCGAAATTGGCATAGGCGTTGACCGTCTGCGGCAGCATGCCCCATTCCCAGCGGCGCAGCGGCTCGCCCAGCTTGCCGAGATTGTATTCATAGTCGAACGCGTTCGATCGGATCGTGTTGCCGAACAGGTCATCGCTCTTGACCTCGAGGCCAGAATAGTCGCGCCACTGGTCGGGATAGCCGACCTTGACGGTGAAATTGGCGAGCTTTGCCTTGGCGCGCGCTTTGGTCTGCGGCTGCATCCATTCGAGGCCGTCGATCCGGCGCCCCATTGCATCGAGGACGTTGCCGACCAGCTTGTTCATTTCGGCCTTGTATTCGGCCGGGAAATAGCGCGCCGCATATTCGCGGCCGACTTCTTCGCCGAGCGACCCTTCGACGAATCCGACCCCGCGTTTCCAGCGCGGTTCGCGTTCGGGCGTACCCGACAGCGTCGTTCCGTAAAAGGCGAAGCTTTCGTTCGCCAGGGCATCGGGCAGATAGTCCGCCAATCCGTCGAGGCTGCGCAGCATGAGCTGGTCCTTGAGGACGCCGAGCGGCGCCTTGTCGATGATCGCTGCGGTTTGCTTGATCGCGCTCGGCTGGGCGACGATGACCTCGGTGATCTTGGGGCTGGTCGCGCGCATCATCGCGGCGATATCGAGCGTCGGGCTCGACAGATCGCTAAGCTGCGCCAGCGTCATCTTGTTATAGGTCTTGGTCGAATCGGACGAATCCTCGCGCGTCCACTGCGCTTGGGCGATCCGCTTTTCGAGGTCGAAAATCGCCTGCGCGCGCGCCTGGGCATCGGCTTCGCCGGCCAGCGTGAACATCTTGGCGATATGCGCGATATAGGCGGAGCGGATTTCGGCCATCTTGTCGTTGTCGACCAGATATATGTCGCGATCGGGCAGACCGGTGCCCGACTGATACAGGCTCATGATGTAGTTTTCGGGGATTTTGTCGTCCTGGCCGACATAGCTGCCGAACGGCGTGCTCACGCCCATCTTTTTAGCCTTGAGCAGCGTATCGCGATAGGCCGCCTTGCTGCCGATCGCATTGATCGTGTCGAGCCATGGCTTGATCGGCGCCAGTCCCTTGGCTTCGACGGCTGCGGCATCGAGGTAGCTGACATAGGCGCGGCCGACCTTGCTCGACGGGTCGTCCTTCACCTCGTCGAGGATGCCGCGTACGCGCTCCTTCGACAGGTCGTCGAGCGCGGTGAACATGCCGTAATTCGACTTGTCGGCCGGGATCGCCGTCGTCTTGGCCCAGGTTCCGTTGGCATAGCCGTAGAAATCGTCACCCGCCTTGATGCTGGCGTCCATGCCGGCGGTGTCGAACCCATAGGTTCCCAGCTGCGCGGCGTCGGTCGCCAGTGCATCGTCGACTTCCTCGACATCGGCGACGGCGACCTTGTCGGCGACCGGCTCGTCACCCATCGTCGCGCATGCGGCGAGCGTCATCGCGCCGAGCGAGGACGCGGCAAGGAAAAGGGTCGAGCGAAAGGTCATGGCATACTCCTGAATCGAGAAAGGAACGCCCCTCGGGGCTACTGTTGTAGTCACACGCTATAGCAGGCGCGCATGGTGTTCAATCGGCGTTTGTCGCTTTTCCTAGGCGGCGCGCGGCGCGGCGGGCGTTCCACTTGCGCGCGACCCACCAGCGCCAGCCCAATGCCGAGACGATATAGCCTATCGCCGCGCTGATGATGCCGATCACGGCAAAGCCGAATGCGGTGACCCCGGCCTGTTCGATGAACCACGACCACCACTGCCAGGCGGGACTGGCGACGCTATTGCCAATCGCTCCGGTGCCGCTGGTCGCGTCGACCTGCAATATCCACCCGCCGATGCGATTGGCCGCGACGACCCAAAAGGCATAGGTGAACGGATTGGTGACGAAGGTCACCAGCGCCGCGAGCGGGACATTCGCCCTGACCGGCAGCGCGAGAAACGCGGCGACGAATATCTGCCCGACCGGGACGAGAAAGCCGGCAAGCAGGCCGAGCGCGACGCCCCGCGGCACCGAGCGCTGAGTGAAGCGCCACAGTTCGGAGCGCAATATGCGGTCGGAAAACGGTCGCAGAAACCGGTTCTCGCGCATCCCTTCCTGCGTCGGCATCGCCTGGCCGGCCCAGCGTTTCAATCGCCTGCCGGTGGGCCGACGCATCAGCCGCGGTCCCGCATGATCCGGCCCTGCTCGCGCTTCCAGTCGCGATCCTTGGTCGTTTCGCGCTTGTCGTGCGCCTTCTTGCCCTTGGCCAGCGCGATCTCGACCTTGGCGCGACCGCGGCCGTTGAAATAGACGCTGAGCGGTACCAGCGTCATGCCCTGACGCTCGGTCGCGCCGGTAAACTTGGCGATTTCGCGTTCCTTGAGCAACAGCTTGCGCGGTCGCTTCGGTTCGTGATTGTGGCGGTTGCCGTGGCTGAATTCGGGGATGTTCGCATTGATCAGCCAGACCTCGCCGTCCTTCACCTCGGCATAGGATTCGACGATCGATCCCTCGCCGAAGCGCAGCGCCTTGACCTCGGTCCCCTGCAGCGCGATGCCCGCTTCGTATTTGTCCTCGATGAAATAGTCGTAGCGCGCGCGCCGGTTCTCGGCGACGACCTTGACCTTGTCGAACTCGACCGGACGCGGGCGCGCCATCAGGCCAGCCCGGCAATGGCGAGCGCCGCATCGACCGCCCGCTTCGCCGCATCGCTGCAGGCGATGATCGGCAGCCGCACGCTCGCGGGGAAATCGGCGCGGACGCGCGACAGCGCATATTTTACCGGCCCCGGCGAGGCATCTGCAAACAACGCGCAGTGAAGCGGATAGAGCCGATCGTTGAGGTCGCGCGCACGGTCCCATTCGCCCGCGGTACAGGCATTCTGAAAATCCGCGCAGAGCTTGGGAGCGACGTTGGCGCTGACCGAGATACAGCCGCTTCCGCCCGCCGCCATGAAGGCCAGAGCCTGGTTGTCGTTGCCCGACAGCTGGCAGAAGTCGGTGCCGCAACCCAGACGGTGCGCGGTCACGCGATCGATCACGCCGCTCGCGTCCTTGATCCCGACGATGCCGTCGATCTGCGCCAGCCTTGCAAGCGTATCGGGCAGGACATCGGTCACCGTGCGCGCCGGCACGTTGTAGACGACGATCGGCAAGTCGCCGGCGTCGGCCAGCGCACGGAAATGCGCGACGATGCCGTCCTGGCTCGGCCGGTTGTAATAGGGCACGACGACCAAAGCGGCGTCGGCGCCTGCCGCTTTTGCCCGGCGCATATGCTCGCGCGCGGTCCGCGTGTCGTTCGACCCGCAACCGGCGATCACCGGCACCCGCCCCGCCGCCTGATCGACGCACAGTGCGATGACGCGGTGGTGTTCGTCCATATCAAGCGTCGGCGCCTCGCCGGTGGTGCCGCATGGGACGAGCGCGTGGCTACCCTGATCGATCTGCCAGTCGACCAGCGCGCGGAACGCATCCTCGTCGACCGCGCCGGCGCCATTCGCTTCGCCGCGAAAAGGCGTCACCAGAGCCGGAATCGAACCGGAAAACATGTCGATGCTCCTTTACACGCGGGGCGGCCCGCGCTTTTACGTCGGCTGGGTGAACGCGCGAACGATCCGCTCTCGTTCAGCGTCTGATAAGGAGGTTGCCGCCATCATGGCAAGCATGGTTTCAAAATCAAAGCTTCACCCCGTCCTGCGTTCACTCGCACTGACCGCTGCCCCCGCCGCCCTGGCGCTGGGCCTGGCCCCGCAAACCGCGTACGCGCAGGTCGAACAGCCCCCGCTCGATCAGCAGCAGCTGAGCTGGTATCGCGCGCAAATGGGGCTGTCGGCGATCGACACCTCGGCGCGTCCGCCGTCGAACAGCGTCGCCGAAAGCGTGCTGCAGTGGCGCCGCTTCAACCAGAGCGACAACCTCAATTTCTCCGAGGTCGCCAGCTTCCTGATGCGCAATCCGGGCTGGCCCGGCGAGAGCCGTCTGCGCCGGATCGCCGAACAGGCGCTGCCGGTCGAAGGCTATGTCCCCGCCCAGGCGCTCGACTATTTCGCGAAATATCCGCCGCTGACCGCGTCGGGCCGCGCGCGCCAGGCGCTGGCGCTGCTCGCCGCCGGTCGTCGCGACGAAGCCAATGCCGCGGCGCGCAGGGCCTGGACCAGCGGTTCACTGACGCTCGAGGAAGAACGCCGCCTGCTGACGCTGTTCCCCGGTGCGCTGACCCCGTCCGATCACGACGCGCGCATGGACGCGCTGCTCTGGGCCAACCGTACCGGCGACGCGCAGCGCCAGCTCGGCTATGTATCGGCGCAGAACCGCCAGATATTCGACGCGCGCCTAGCGCTGCGGTCGGGCGCGGTCGATGCCGCGATGAAGATGGCCGCGGTCGATGCGATCGCGCGCAACGATCCCGGCTATCTCGTCGACAAGGCGACGTGGCTTCGCGGCAACGGACAAAGCGCCGCCGCCCGCTCGCTGCTGGCGGCACCGCGCACGCTGACGCGGCTGCCGACCGACCTCGACCGCTGGTACGACACGCTGCTGGTCAATGCCAAGGCGGCGTCGAACGACCGCCAGTCCGCGCTCGCCTACAGCATTGCGAGCCAGATCGACGACGCGCTGCCTCCCGGCGCGGTCATCCGCGACGAGAGTGCCTCGGTGCGCGACGTCTATACCGACCTTGCGTGGCTCGCGGGGCAGACGGCCTATTACGAGCTGGGGCGTCCAGCCGACGCGATCGGCATGTTCCGCCGCTATGCCGAGGCGCCGGGCAATCCGGCGCTCAAGGCGAAGGGCTATTACTGGGCGGCGCGGGCAGCGATCAGGGCGAACCAGCGCGACAATGCGCAGCTCTATTTCACCAAGGCGAGCGACTATCCCGACACCTTCTACGGCCAGCTGGCGCTCGAACAGCTCGGTCGACCGGTGCCGTCGCCGCATGCCCCCGCCGTCGAGGTCAGCCAGGCGGAACGCAACGCGTTTGCCGACAGCGGTATCGTCCAGGCGACGCGCGTCCTCGGCCAGATCGGTGCGCGGCAGGACCAGACGCAGTTCCTGCGCGCCATCGCCGCCAACGCCGAAACCTTGACCGACCACGTTCTCGCCGCCGAATTGGCCAACCGGATCGGACGTCCCGACCTCGGCGTCATGGTGGCGCGCTCGTCGCGAGTGAACGGTTATGAAGAGCTGTTGCCAGCTTACTATCCGACGGTATCGGTACCCGGCGATCACGGTTCGAACTGGACGATGATCCATGCCATCGTGCGGCAGGAGAGCCAGTTCGACCGCGAGGCGACGAGCCGCGTCGGCGCGCGCGGCATGATGCAGTTGATGCCCGCCACCGCGCGCGAAGTCGCGGGCAAGCTCGGCCTCGCCCACAGCCAGGACCGGCTGCACTCCGACCCACAATACAACATCACCTTGGGATCGACCTATTTCCAGCAGATGCTGCGTTATTACGGCGGCAGCTATCCGCTGGCGGTCGCGGCCTATAACGGCGGTCCGGGCAACGTGAACCGCTGGCTGCGCGAGAACGGCGATCCGCGTGCCGGCGGCGTCGACATCCTTAAATGGATCGAGGATATCCCGCTCGCCGAGACCAAATATTACGTCCAGTACGTGCTGTCGAACGCGGTGATGTACGACCAGATACGCCAGGCGAATGGCGGCAAGGCGCCCGACAACCTGCTGAGCTTCTATCTGGGCAAACGCAATCCGGGCTGATCGGGCGCAATCGATGGCGCAATCGCGAACCTTTCGCTGCACCTTGACCGACGAAGGCGCGATTCCCGTGCCGTTCGATCCCAGGGAGGCGTTCGGCAAGGTCAGGGCGCCGGTCGTCGTAACGCTGGGCGATTACAGCTATCGCAGCACGATCGCCGCGATGGGCGGACCGTATTTCGTGCCGCTGCGCCAAAGCCATCGAGAGGCGGCGCGGGTTGCGGCCGGCGATACGCTGACGGTGACACTTGCGCTCGATACCGCCCCACGCAGGGTCGAGGCGCCCGACGACCTGAAGGCCGCGCTCGCGGCAGCGAATGCGTGGGAGGCTTGGTCGAAGCTGAGCTACACGCACCAGCGCGAACATGTCGAGGCGATCGTCTCGGCGAAAAAGGCAGAAACGCGCGAACGGCGGGTTGCAAAGGCGGTCGCGATGGTGGTGGCCGCCGCCTAGTCCTTGTCCAACGGCTCGTAGCCGAACGCCGCACGGGCCAGCGCGACGACCGCGGGGTCGCGCGGCGGCGGGGTCATGTCGACCGCCGCCTCCAGCCTGTCGGCGACGTGCGTCAGCGCCGCGATCCGCGCCGCCCGCTTGTCGTTCCCGGCGATTACGCACCACGGCGCATTTTCGGTATCGGTCCGCGCAAACATGTCGTGCATCGCGGCGCAATATTGGTCGCGTTTGGCGCGGTTGCGATAATCCTCCGCCCCGGTCTTCCAGCGCTTCCAAGGATTGTCGAGCCGCTTGGCAAGCCGCTTGTCCTGTTCGTCCTGCGTGATATGGACGAACAGCTTGACCAGCGTGATGCCCATCGCCCGGATCTCGGCTTCGAAGGCGTTAATCTCGTCATAGGCGCGCCGCCATTCGGCCTCGCTGGCGAAGCGCTCGACGCGTTCGACGAGGACGCGGCCATACCATGACCGGTCGAACACGGTGATCTCGCGCGGCGGCGGCAGGTGTCGGCGAAAGCGCCAGAGATAATCGTGACGCCTTTCCTCCGCGGTCGGCGCGCCGATCGGATAGACCTCGAAATGGCGCGGGTCCCAGCCCGCGGTCATTCGCTCGATGATCCCGCCCTTGCCCGCCGCATCCCAGCCTTCGAGCATGACCACGGCGTGCGCACCGTGGACGATATGTGCGACATGGATCCGGTCGAGGCGTTTCTGCAGGCGTTTCAGGTCGCGCTTGTAATGCTTGCCGTAGTCGGCGCCGGCCTCGAATTCCGAAAGGTCGATCATCGCGCGCCACTCCGTCATGCTGAACTTATTTCAGCATCCATAAGCTCGAGCCCCTAGATAGCGAGTCACCTTATTGATCGTGAACCACGATCAGGATGCGCAATCCGGAGAATGCTGCCTCCTTATTCGGGCGCGACGGCCTTGGCGACGCTCGGTCCATCCGCCTTCGGTCCATCGACGATCCGCAGGCCCAGCTCCTTGAGCTGCCGGTCGGTGACCGGCGCGGGAGCCTGCATCATCAGGTCCTCGGCCTTCTGGTTCATCGGGAAGACCACGACTTCGCGGATATTGGGTTCATCGGCGAGCAGCATGACGATGCGATCGACGCCCGGTGCCGATCCGCCATGCGGCGGCGCGCCGAACTTGAAGGCGTTGATCATGCCGCTGAAATTGGCATCGACGTCGGCCTGCGAATAGCCCGCGATCTCGAACGCCTTGTACATGATGTCGGGGCGATGGTTGCGGATCGCGCCCGAGCTCAATTCGACG
>Ga0100391_1000350_pt1 | contig 54321 bp, 40 predicted proteins | sample CryGeymeta201515_FD_81541 | JGI IMG/M metagenome (GOLD analysis project Ga0100391, IMG submission 81541) | Groundwater microbial communities from Crystal Geyser aquifers in Utah, USA - Crystal Geyser metaG 2015-15 | ecosystem: Environmental > Aquatic > Deep subsurface > Groundwater | place: USA...
GTGGTGGTGGTGGTGGTGGTGGTGGTGGTGGTGGTGGTGGTGGTGGTGGTGGTGGTGGTGGTGGTGGTTCGTCCTTGTCGTTGTTATCGTTATCATCCACGAAATTTTCTTCTTCTTGTTGTTGTTGCGAAGTTTGATACTCAGAATATTCCAATACGTATCGTCGTTGGGCTAATGATGCCCCAAAAAGTGTTTCAAAGCACTTCATTAGTAGTAGCATTCTATCTTTTTGTGATGGTTGTTGTTGGCTGTCGTGAAAAGAAGAAGAAGAAGAGGACGAGGAGAATTCTACCATAACGGCTGCTGTCAGTGCCAATCGTCGAGCTTCTATTGGATCTTTTGAAAATGTTCCTGACAATTCCGTCGAACCAAAAGTAGGATCCTATTGTGGTCGTTATTGTTATTTGTTGTTTGAAATAATGATTGTATAGTAAAAACATTTTTGGAAAATTCGATTCGGTGTGAAAGGTTAGTAAGGAAGTATTTTGAAACACGGTCAACAAACGACTTGGAAGCAAGCAAAAGGGTGGAGGGGTGAAGAGCGAGAGAGAGAGAGGTAGAAAACAAACAATCAAGAAAAAAAAATCATCCAGAAATTTTAGCGTACCCAATCTTCTAATCGTTGAACGAGACGTTGTAAACGTGGCAGTAATGATTTCCAATCATCGTTAGCATCTTTCAAGTTCTGCACAAATTCTTTTGCAGCTCGTGTTGTAATCCGTTCTTGATAATTATTGACTTTCCAATGAACATTTCGTGCTGGTAGTACATCTGTATTGTTGTTGTCGTCGTCGTGAATGTTATTGCTGGGATATTTGTCAACAAGAGAGGATGGTGCAAAGGGTACTGCTGCTGGTGTTGCTGTTGCTGTTGTCATTGTTTCTGATTATTATTACTCTACTTTTTATACTCGAGTAGGGACTCTGGAGTACTCAGTATATATTTTTATTTATACCTTTGGTCCAAGTAGTCTTCTACTACTAGTAGTAGTGAACGTAGAGTAGATTCTTTTTATATTACTGCTTGTTGAGGGAGGTGGTACTACTGAGGAACTGTCAGTGGATAGGCTGTTGTTGGTACTAGTAGACAGACTAATAATTAGAGATTGATCTTATTTTTGGGTGGACTGTCATTTTTCTCTCATCATCAATCATCATCATTTTGCTTCAAATCCTCTCCTCTCGCTTTCGTTGCTCAACCGTAACTCTAGCCTTATTCCAACAATTATTATTACGATGGGCCACCACTCGTGCATAAGTACTACGATAAATACCAGTATATTTAATAGGGGACGACTTCCAAACTTTTGATTGGCAGTCCTGCGTCATTTCACGGCGATATTTTATTATGAATAATAGTATGGCTCCGGCTACTACTGAAAATCTGATACTACTCAAACTTAAAAAGATGACTGCTTTCATCACTTCCTTTCAATTAAAGAACTCTGAGTTAATAACGCTTTCGCTAGAATATTCTGCCTGCTATTCTTGTTACCTGGTACTACTTTACCTTGAACAAAACAAAATTCTGCAGTACCAGGTACCAGCCCGTGCTAGCTACTAGACTACTCTACTAACTACTTCTGGTAGTAGACTACTACCACTAGTAGCTAGTCTCTACTAGCTAGTAGTAGTAGTCTAGTTAACCAGCACACTTCATGATAATATCACAAATACGGAATAATACTCGTAGTTCGTAGTAGTAGAACTATTGCGCCTACTAGTAGTAGTAGCAGAAAAAAATCACTCTCTCATAGAGAACAAAACGGGCGATATGATGCGAAAACCTACCAGTACCACCGCCACTATCGCAACAATAATACTGTCGTTTCTTCTTGTCATCTGTTCTTATTGTATAGTGGGTACCCATGCATCTATTCCCTGTGTATCGCATGTCCAGTGTCAGGAACTTTATAAAACAACCGATACAGATTGTTTGGCGGGAAGGTGTAGTAATCCCTACCAAAGAGCATGTTTACCTACCAAACGTCGTGTCTGCAACAGTGATGATATACGGGCCAATGCACACTTGACAAACGAACTATGTTTTCTTACCGAATTTGATTATCCCGAAATTCGGATCTATCAGAACGATTGGGAGGCATCTATCTTTCAAGCCTGGATCTATCAGATTTTGTTAATGGAAGTACTGGGAGTTCCAGTCACCATTGGGTCCAAAACAGGAGAAACGGCCAATGCAAGTTTCTACAGTCCCATCAATATCATGCCCTACGGGACCTCCAAGGATACCTTTTATAAACTTGAAAGAGCAAATCAAGTAAAGGACAATGATTGTTCCAATACCAATGAGGAATGTGTACACGTTGTGGTGGAGGACTGGGGTAGAGAGTGGGTGCCCTTTCTGCAAAATGGGAGCATCGTGCCTCCGTCGTCCAATGGAGGCCTTGGAATATATTCCATTTATATTCCCAAGGTAACAGCTATCGAGTATCCAGAGTTGTCTATTCATTTTGGTCTTACGAAAGGTACAGAACAAGAACAGCGACAGCGATTGGCCGATATTTTTTACAGACCCACAAATTGGAAAGACTATTGCGAACTTGTATCTCTCAACAATTGTACCATTCCAGATGCCACGGCTAACCGTAGACCCAAGGATGACAACGAGGCGACCATGTATTTTCATGCACAGGAATATCGTGGATATTTCCGAGCCACTGAGAGAAATAATTGCTCCAACAATAATAATGCTGATCTCTGCTCGGGACATATTGCAAACGTGCCATGCAATTGGAACTTTTACTTGGAGGGGATGCTGTACTGGAACAATATTGTTGGATTAGAATACGATGGCCCCAACGAACCCAATGGTGGCTACTCGGACCATCAACTGCGCCAAATTTGGAGGGCTGCCAACGCTACTCGCAGCCACATTATAATGGTATGGTACAGTCCGGATCAGTTGATGGAAGAATTTTATGGAACCGACTACGAATTTAACAAAGTGCAACTACCGACACCTACAGATGTGTGCTTGGCGAATCGTCCCAACACTGCCGATCGTTGCAGTGCCAACATCGAACAACGACGAGGTCAAAAAGAAGGATCATGTGACAGGGACCCTCACAAACTCGTCAAACTGATATCCTCGTCACTTCTTCGCTTGGACAGAAACGTAGAAGACGCACAAAAGTCTCCAGCCTTCGACTTGATTAGAGACATCCGGATTTCTCAGCTCGATATTCATCATATGATGAAGAAGTGGCTTGAGATAGGAGTGGACGAGTTTGGAAACGACGCACGAACGGCAGTATGCCGCTGGCTGATGGAGAACCAGGATGTCGTAATACCGGCTGTACCCTTTGGATATCCACGACAAATTGATGAGCGCAATCAATACGACGATTGGTTCGTCGTCTTGGCGCAGCTAATTGCCATCCTTGTGGGATTCGTCGCTATCATTGGCATCGTGCTCTGCTGGTACTACCGACAAACAAAAGTTTTGATATTTGCACAACCAGAATTTGTCTTTATTATGCTAATCGGCTACTGTTCATTATGCGCCGGGGCCGCTTTACTGGCCTTTGAACCTACAAAAAATACATGCATTTCATTGACATGGCTATTAATCTTGGGAATTACAATTGAAATGGTACCCGTCGTTGTCAAGACAGCAGCGATCAATAGGCTTGTGCAGTCGTCAAAAAAGTCTTTGCGCGTGAACATCAGCCGCCGCCGTCTACTCTGTGAAGTCTTTTCCTGCACGGTGTTGGTTACTGCCTATACGCTGGCGTGGACATTAGTGGACCCACCGACGAGGAATGTGACGACGCGGATTGACCCAGGTAGGAATATGTTGATAGGGCAACACAAAGTCAAGATCACATTATTTATCTCCACTCACTTCTATCTCCATTACTTTCCCAGACGACCAAAGCATCGTAATTACCGATACCTTTTGTGAATCAGAATATTATTATTGGCGAATTGTAGCCTTTTCCTGGCAGTTCTTGCTGTTGGTACTAGCAGCTGTCTTGGCGTTCCAATCTCGTGGTGTCCTCAAAGAATTCAACGAATCGAACGCTCTTGGGCTCCTAGTATACTCCCATTTCATGTTCATGTGTCTTCGTGGGATTCTTAACGCATTCTACTATTTTTCTGATTTCAGTTTTGCGGTGATAACAGTAGCGCTGAGCTTGAACTACAGTGTTGATACGCTGATTGCAATGCTTGTTTATATATATCCCAAATTTTACCAAGCGAAAAATCAGCCACTGAATTATTTGCAACAAAAGCTTGCCAGTGCCGCAGCAAAGAGTCAAAAATCATCCACCTCTGCTGACTCCAGTCTTCAAATTCTCTGCTGTACCGCCAATATCGGCAATGCAGAGCCCACGCAGGAATCCATGGAAGCTTGGATCCCTCCTCGTGGTGCCTGTGAGCAAGTTCGCGGTTTTGATGGAGCGCCGTTGCGTAGAGAAATTTTTGATCTCATAATTGTAGGAATGCAAGAGTCTACCTGGGTAGAAGAGGTTAAGAAGAAGAAAATAGCAGCCATCAACGTGGAGATGGACGAGGAATACATATTGAATGCTATGGAAAAGCATCACACAGCTACTTTGCGAGGACTGATGCAAGACATTTTGGGGCGAGAATATAGTCCCATGGTAGAAGAGCTGCGAGGCCAGATGCGACTTTTTGTTTGGGCGTCACATGGTGTCATAGACGATATAAAAGATGTCAGATTGAATGGAGCCAATACTGGAGTTGGTGGCGTTATGAATAACAAGGGCGGGATTGTTGTTTCTTTGCGATACAACAGCACGCGTCTCAGCTTCCTGTCTGCCCACTTGGCAGCCCATGAAGGAGAATCCTACTATAAGGCCCGCTGCGACAACATTCAGACAATCATCAGGGATTCCAATACATTTGCATTGAGTAGCAAGCTTGATGCCGCTGTATCAAGTCACCACATGTTTGTAATGGGAGACTTGAACTTCCGAACAAAATTTGACGGCGTTGGGAGACACGACGACAATGTTCGGCGAGCTCTCGATTTGATAGAGAAAAAAAACTTCGAGGAACTCTACAAATTTGATGAATTGCAGCGAGGACTTGAAGTCGGAGATTTGCTTTTGGGTTTCGAGACTCCCCCCTGTTTGTTTCCTCCCACCTTTAAAGTCCAACGTGAACATGGCTGGATCTTTAAAGAGCAGCGCACACCAAGTTATACGGACCGCATCCTCTTTAAATCAGCTGAAGGTTTGCAGGATTGTCTCCAACCTATTGCCTACGAGCCTTGTCCCGATTTTATTACTTCGGACCACAAGCCTATTCGCGGAGCATTTTCAATTCGAACCGAGATTGAGGAGAGCTGCTACGGCGAAGAAGTGGACATCAAAATGGAGTTTCAGGATTTGCAATGTTTTGATCTCCCAGCCGCCGATAGCAATGGAAGCTCGGATCCGTATTTACTATTCCTTTGGGACGAGTCCTTGCCTTTTGAAACAGGAAAGAAATCTTTTCCGGATAAAATTCGCACGTTTATTAACGGCCGAAGCTGGCCGCGCACCAAGTTTCTTTCTCGCACTTTGAATCCAAAATGGGAAGGTCAGACCGTATCCTTAGTTGCAACGAAAGCGAAATTCGCCTCAGAAGGTATGCTATACGTAGTTGCAATGGACTACGACACATTGTCGCTTAAGGATGACTTTTTAGGCGCATTGGCGTTGCCGTTGAGGGAACTTTCAACCTTGATGAACGAAGAGACAGAGACTGTTCTGGAGATTGATCGTCCACTTCAACGCGGAGGGAAAGCTGCTGGTCGAATCAAATTCCAGTTGTACATCAAAATCAAGTCGCGGGCTGCTTTCTCCTTTGCTTCGATTGCGAGCGGTCCATCCCTCAGAGCACTCGGCAATAAAAGCCCCTTCAGAAGAGAATCAAATATATTTGCATCATTTCGCGCGAGTACGAGCCCTCTAGTAGGCACTTCTTGAGTAAACACAAATTTCAAACGACGGTATTATTGTGCCTTGTTGATAGCACAAGCTGATTCAACAAAAACTTGTAATATTTGTCCATCGCAAAATGGATCAATAAAGAACTACTCAATAATTTTTACTGAGTACGTAGTATGTAATACTCGTACAATTCTCAACATTATCATTTTGTGTAACCTTGCAAATTTTCGTGGTCTAGTAATTTTCTCTTGTCAGAACATTCCACATCATCAAGACAACATTTCACCAACTGGGCACGTTTACTTTTTCCGGAACACCGTTTCCGCTCGTACAAAATAGATCCGAGACAGACAATGCTGCAGTGTTTTGAATTCACTCTGTTTTGCGCTTACACAAAAAGCTAGAAATTCTGCAAGGGTTGGGCCGAAAACGTTTCGGTAGAAGCACGTAGCGCGTTCACCTTCTGAAACCCGTTGTTGAGGTGATACTGATACTTTGGCGAATACTTCACTTTTGAGTTTTCTTTGCCTTCATTAAATTCATCTTCACAGATTCTAAAACGAAAGACCAGAAGGTTACTAACGATGAAGTCCATTTGCTGCTTTCTGTTTCCTGGCGTCATCTACGAAGCCGATCTATATCCATTCCCTCTACTATTGATTTTTCTCAAGGTATCAAATGCACGAATGTCGTGGATGCTGAAACTGTTCCTTGTTGCAACAACAAGGTTCGCAAAAGTTCTTTTGGGAGTGTGTTTATTTGCCGCGGATGCGCCAATACTTTGTTGTGCTGCCAAGAAAGAGCTCTTGATGATTTCTAAATGGTTAGAAATGGTCCTACAATAAAATTAAATCTGCGTGGGATATTGCTGGGTCAATACTACAGTAGCCATTTTGATTTTGATTGGCAGGCTGCAACTATCCTCTGGTTTGTTCCCTCCCTTTAGCGCCTACAACTCAGTCATGAGACGTTCGCGCTTCTTCACGACCTTTTTTCGTTTCAGACGTTTGTCTCCGTCAATTTCGTCCTCATCCTCGTCATCGTGAATGACACTAAATTGATCTTCCCATCCTTTCATGGGCACTTGATCTCGTCGTCCAAATTGATCTTCAACGGCCAAGGCTCCATGAATTTCTTCGTCGTGATGGACATAATGATATTCCGTGCGGCGCTTGGGGGCCTTGGCACAACGAAAGCCAATGTTGCCAGCCGTAGTCGTACCGTGCACAGTTTCTCGCGCACCAAGCGTTGCCGCGTGTTGATGTTCATGAAGTCCATCGAGATTGTCAACGTAACTGGCACCGCGGACGATGCGCGCTTTCTGTGCAGTATAAAATTAGAATTGATGGTTCAGTGCCGCCCTTCCTTCCATTACAGTATAGAAACGAAGAAAAGAACAATTTTTAACAATGATAGAGACATACCGATTTACCACCTCTCGTCCATTCCCAAACATTGCCACTCATATCGTAAAATCCCATGGGATTGGCAGGATAGGTTTTGACAGGACTGGTACCTCGCCATCCGTCTTCGGCCAAATTTTGGTTTGGAAACTCACCAGCACCCCACAAGTTCGCGTGCTTGGCTGCTACTTCTGCATCTGCCGCATCGCCCCAAACGTAAATGGTTCGATTATTAGGACCCCAGTGTCCGGCCCGTGCCGCTGCTTCCCATTCTCGTTCTCCCGGCAATCGTTTGCCCTTCCATTTGCAATACTCCGCAGCATCACGATGACTCACGTGCACAACGGGATGACGTTCTCGAAATTTGTACGAACTGTGAGGTCCTTCGGGACGTCTCCAATAGGCTCCTTCGACGGCAACCCAATTGGTAGCTTCCGGATCGACGTGTATATCGGTCGTCTGATCCTTGGGCTCATAGTTGGAACCCAAAAAGGATTGCAGAACAAAGGACCATCCGTACTTTTCAGCTTCCGTTTCATAATACGTTGCTCTGACAAATTTTCCAAATTGTTCGTTGGTTACCAGCGCAGCATCCAAGAAAAAGGGCTCTACTTGCACGACGTGCGGAGGATCGGCTCCACCATCCTGGTCGTGCGTTTCGAAATGTCCAAATGGTTTAGGACCCTCCTGTGAAATGCCCCTGTGCCGGCGCTCCCGTATAGCTTCTTCGTACGTTTTGGTTTCATGACCACGATCTGCTACATCGTGATGATGATGAAAGACGTACTGCTCATCAGGATGACTATAATCGGGATGAAGATCCGTTTCTTTCACTGTGGATTTGTGTGTCTCATCAAAACTGGTTCCAAAAATATATTTGATAGAGTTGTCCACATCAAAGCCAAGACGTTTCGCATTTGGATCCGTGGCAGTATCAACAACTGTTTCGTGGTGATCTTCGGTATGCGCCCAACGTCCCACATAAATCATACCCTCGTAGTGCTCGTCATTGGGATCAGGATGAGATTCCAAATTGGAACCAATGTCATCGTATTCACTCCAGTGTTTATCCTTCTTATTATTATCATTCCTTTGTTTTGTGTCAGTTGTCGAAGAGAATGTCGGCATGGGAGATGTTTCTTCATTGTTAATTGTTGCATCGGTGTTGCTGCTGCTGCTGCTGGTGGTGGTCGTGGTCGTGGCGGTGGAGGAAGACGTTGCCTGTTTCGACTTGAGAAAGGCTTTGGTAACTCCATTGGTATCTGCTCGCACAACAATCGTGTCACTGCAACTGCTTTGGTGGAAGACCAATACAGCCAATAGCAGATACTGAGCACGCTTAAACTTATTCCATTGGATTTGATTCGTCGTCATGGTGGTTCGTATTATTTATCTAGTAAATGGGTTAAGGTGAGTTATCTTGTTATTTTTTATTATTACTACTTACTCGAGTACTTATGTATTTGGGTGCATTGATGGTTTGAATTGAGATACAACTCTCGAAGTCTGCAAACGAAGTATCCAATGACGTTAAACTACCAGTAAATATCTCTGTGACAACAACAGGTCCCCACCTGCTGGTTACTACCAGCGGTACCAGGTAACCGAGTACTAGCTAGTCTACTAGACGAGTGTGAGATGTAATAATAGTTCTCAAGAGACGAGGCAACAATGGTTCTCCACGGTACTAAAACGGTACTAAAATAATAGTCTAGTGGGAATAGGTTTTTCCCAAATGCATGCATACTTCTCCCAAAATAAATTATATTCGAAGGGCCCTTACTCCTAAAAGACGACGAATCCAAAAATGACACAGTATGATGATGGAAATTTTCATTTTTTTTTGTTCGTATCCCGTTTGCATTGCAGCGTGTGAGGAGGCAGCTTTACTATGAATCGAATGGCTATCAGGTCACTGAAACAGTAGACCTCTTTCTGCATTTTGATCGTTCGTGACTTCTTCTTATTCTTTGACAGAAGTCACAATCAACTTCTTCTTTGGGTTGCTACCATCGTTCAGATCATAATGCCGTCAATCACCAATCACCAGCCAGGCCTACTTTCTCTTCTCCTTCCCTTTAATAGTAGTGCGCGCATAGAGCTTTTGACACACCGGCGAGACGGTCCGAGATAAGATTTGCAATAAAGGCGTTGATGACAGCTTTCATCTGATTGTATTCCATGACGTATCTTGATCAACAAGATGAATCTTGTTTTGGAAAGCAATTTTACGTTTATGCTTCTCTAGTGTTGTTGCGTCGATCACATTCCAGCTGTTTTGAATGTTCCGGATTGTTCCTCTCTGAGAGAACAAAAAATATGTTGTAAAAGAGTAAAGTCGAGCAGCATCAACGAGGTTGTGTAAGGAATGGACGAGGCAAGAGATGATAAAGGCGTTTGTCAGCCATAATTTACCTAAGGAGTTTCCTTCAAAATGGTTGCAACAAGTTAAGGTATTTCAAGGCGACGTGACTGATGTTGTAGTGCTTTCTCCATGCAGGCAAATCCAGTGTGCAACATTACTCTTCCATCGCAAGCCCGCGCAATTGACAAGTAGAAAACGAGACAATGTGCGTCTAAACATTGAAAAAATGCTACTAGAGTAGCTACTCTAAAGAAATACTACAAGTAGTGGTAGTAATAGTAAAAACCGCCAAAACAAATCGAACAAAATAACACAAAACAAGTTTGACATAACACCTCATCTCCGGCAAAAGGGATAGCATGGAATCTCGTTCATTCAACGAAAGTTTTGGTGCCTTTTACACCGCCATCGAGGTTGGTGACCACCAGAAGGCACTTTGCATCTTGCGTGATTCTACATCGAAAGTCGAGCTCGTCAATGCTCAAGGTCAGAACGGACAAACGCCTTTGGACATTGCCTTGACCCAAGCAAACCAACGCAGCAGCGAGACAATGAGCAGATACATTTCGACTCTAAGTTCTGGTCATCTTGATGCTATGGTTGGTCATCTTGATGCTATGGTTGGTCATCTTGAAACACATCTTAACGTCGTGAAAGAGTTGCTAAAAGCGGGTGCGACGGTCACTTGTAAGAACGCTCACTATGCAGTATTGTCGAGTAGCTATTCGATTCGATCGTTGGTGCTTAAAAATGCGAACACGGTCACCATCAATGGGCAAGACTCTCATGGTTGGACAATTCTTCAACTTGCCGTTTGTAACAATCTGGGTTATGGCGTCATCTGCGACCTGTTACGCAACGGTGCTAATCCAAACGCGGTGGACCCTTATGGCTGTACCGTTCTTCACATTGCGCTAAAGCGTGACATTGGATACAGTACGATCTCAGAGTTATTGAACAACGGCGCCGATCCAAACGCTTTGAACAACAAGCACGAAAATACTCTCCACGTTGCATTGCGGCGTGACATGCGATACAGTACAATCTCGGCGTTGTTAGACAAAGGAGCCAATCCAAACGCTTTGAACAACAATCACGAAAATACTCTCCACGTTGCATTGCGGCGTGACATGAGATTCAGTACAATCTCAACGTTGTTAAACAAAGGAGCCAACCCAAACGTATTGAACAACAATCACGAAAATACTCTCCATGTTGCATGGAAATACAATCATAACTATTCGACGATCTCGAGTCTCGTAGATGCTGGTGGTGACGTCAACGCACGAAATTCAATGGGGTTCACGGTTCTGCACCTCTCTGTAATGACAAAGAAACCGATGAGCAGCATTGTGGAGTGTATCCTTCAAGCCGAAGAAGTCAACTGCAACATACAAGATCTCAAAGGCCTGACGGCTCTTCACTACCATGCGAAATACGGAGAAACTCAAGAGAATGTCTTCGATCATGATAATCCGTTAATGGCCCACAATCGCGAACGGCTGCGGGCTATCGAATTGCAGTGGCGAGCTAGTCAAGCGCAGTTGCGAGCTCAGTCCGCTCACTTGCGTGCTCGTTGCCAAGCTTTGATGAACGGGACGGCTTTCGACGATGTCTGGGAAGAGCCACTTGACTTGGGCGACGGAACTATTTTGTCGGCTTTAATTCACGCCGGTGCTGATATCAACATGCTGGATAATCGTGGCTCGACACCTTTGTCCTATGCCGCTAGAGCCGGGCATTTGGCAATCGTTGTCGCCTTGCTAGGTGCGGGTGCTAATGTCGATCTTCCTAACAACAAAGGAATGACGCCTTTGCATTTTGCGACCAAAGAGCTTCAGCTTGAGGTTGCTGAGGCCCTGCTACAAGCTGGGGCGAACGTCGACCTTTCTGACAAAGGCGGGTTGACCTCTCTTCACCGTGCTGTCATGAAAGAAAACAAGGAGGCTGTGAATCTCCTGCTTCAAAATGGAGCGAACCCAAATGCTCAAGGAAAATTCGGGGCAACGTGAGTTTTACAGTCCGCGCCAATCAATTTGTCTTTCCGATAACTTTGCATGAAAGTGACAGGACTCGTCGTACATTATCTTACACACATAATTTGTCTTTATGTATTGCTTTCATAGGCCTTGCCACGATGCTGTGGCGCGTGGAAATCTATTGATTTTGGAAACTTTGCTCGGCAGCGGAGCCAATGTCCACATCAAGAATAGCTACGGTTTTACCCCGCTTTTTTACGCTGCCGCCAACGATGTCTCCGCTCAAATTGTGGGGTCTTTGCTGCGGGCCGGTGCAAATGTACACGACAAGGATAATGACGGCGTGACTGCTCTTATTCGCGGCGCCAGCTTGGATATTGTCAGCTTGGATTTTATTTTCACGCTCATCCACCACGACCCCACACAGTTGTTTCTGAAGCATTAGAAGATACGGTCGCCAGTTGTTTAAAAAGGTCACTAGTATCACTTGAGCGAACAATCAACACGTCCTGGAACGAGAGCAAGGAACCATACTGAAAATTATTTCTTAATGACTTCGAGAATAATGTAAAGCAATAGAAACTCCTTCATTACGTTGTTATTTTTTGTGCGCTACCAGCACTTTTGGCTCGATCATGAATGACAGAGAAAGAGAAAGATGTATAAATATTAATGCGAGAGTGGACCTGTGCAATGTTATCCGACTAAAAGCACATAATTTCAAAAACAGTTACGGTTGGCTCCGTAGTACCGTACAATAGGCTGAGGCTGAAGGAGTCTGCGTAAGCAAAAATAAGACGTGTTATTTTTGTCAAGTTTTGTCCAGCGGTCAAACTACAGTACCTACTGACTCGAGATTTTTCTGACCCAGCAGACCAAAATAAACTACAGTAATAGTACCAGTGAGCCCAGTAGAACTCGGATATGTACGACTAATAGTACACCAGTAGTCTAGTAGACTACTAATAATAACAGCACGGTGCTCTGAAGAAAAAAAAATTGACTTTCATTTTTAAAGGTTTTAACAAGGATCCAAATCTCCCCAACGGATATCTTTTCCCATGATCATTCGTACCAAGTAGATCTAGTACTGTATACTACTGTTCACAGTACCATACTAGGGTCTACTTAATAGTAGTAGAAGTAGTAGTCTACTACTACTGTAAACGATAACCATAACACAAAACATCCGATCGTACCAAATTGGAGCGCACTACAAAACTACCTCTGACAACCCATTACTAGATTTCTTAACAGTGCAGGGCATGAAATTATTCAAACGAAAGAGTAACATGACGGGCGAAACAGGTAGAGAGAGCAAAGAAGAACCAGGAGTACAAGAGGATGAAACAGTAGAGGAGGAGTGTATGTTGTGTCTGGAGTCCATGCATCGCAGTGATATCCAGATTCCCATGTTGTGTCCTCTAGATGGATGCCCTTTTAACTATTGTTCCCAGTGTGTTTGGAATCTCCTACTAAGTAGTAGTCAACCCTACCAAGAGGCAAGCGATGGCAGTAAACAGCTTAAAGTTCACTTACAGTGTCCCCAATGCCGAACGAAGTATCCGCACAGACAGATTGTACAAGACGTGCTCCTGTTGCGACAAGCTGCACGTCTAGCCCCATTGTTTTTCAATGCTTCTCAAACCAACGAGTCCTCTCTGAAAGCAAGCGATTTAAGTGCTCGAGAAGACTTTAGATGCCAGGTCACGTATGAGGATCTGAGAGACGCCTGGTCAAGAGTCGACAAGTATGCTCGAGATAGGTACAACGAACGTGAAGGCTTTGAAGTCGACAACATTGTAGATTCCACCGATCGACTACCTCCTTTGTCAGAGGAATGGAAAGAGCACTTAATATTTAGCAAAAATAGCAGCACTGCAGTTCAACAAGACGACGGTGCGCTGCGGTCCAACCACTCTGTTTCGAATATCGGCGGAGGACAAGCTCAATATGATATCGTCGATCCGACTCTCTTTCAGGGCATGGACGAAACCATGACTCTCAGTGAGCAGGAATTTCTGAGCAAGCTCTTGGTCAGTGGATCCGTTCCCAAATTGATGCACGCTGCACAAGTCTTGTACGGAATGCTCCAAATCATGTTGCATGGTGGATTGAAGGCGCGGTCGCAAGACTCTATGAAGATTTCCCACTTGGCAGGCGACCCCAAAAATGGTATCGCGAGCAGTAATCACAACAATCTCCGCATGCTCACGAGTTGGACCAAAATGCTGTATCCCGACATGGAGACCGCCGTGCTGCGCAAACGATTTCCGCTGCCACTTCACATGCCCCGGTGGATCATCTTGCCCGTCTACAACCCACACAAGCGCGGAGTTCCTCTACAGTTTGCGAACCATCCCTTTGGACTTTTGATTACCAGTGTGAAGGGAAGTGCCGGACAGCAAGGGATTCGTAGGGGTGATATTGTGACGCACATCAACGAAGAAGCTTGCGATGCATCGACTCCGGAAGAATTTACAGTATACATGGAGACAATGTACCGCCGAAACAAGGAAGGGTCTGGGGAGAGCTCTGTTACTATGGTAGTCAATGCGCATCCCGAAACCGCCGAAGCTCTTCAGAAACGATCCTTTGAAATGATTCACTTTTTGACGACAAATCAAAAAAGAGGGAAGGAATGATAGATTGGGTCAAGAAGAATCGCTGCTAGCTACAGTATAGTAATACTCGAGTAGACCATCTACAGCATAGAAAATAAGCTGCTAAGAAATTCTTCATTTTTGTTTTCAAACAACGCACCTCGTCTCTTTCTGCAAAGACCTGAAATTCTTGCGCTTTTTTCATGATGCTAACACAAGTGCATGGATAAGTAATACCTACCCAATGCTCGAGTGATCTACCAGTTTATGCAAGCATCCAGTTTTGTGGTGTCATCTTTTTAGTCCGCACTCCACAAAGAATGTTACCAAACATTATTATTTTTATGTTTTGCCCCCTTTTGCTTGTGCTCCCTTCAATCCAAGTCCCCCGTTCGTCCCTCATCATCTCAATCCCTGACTGAGGATGTCTTGTGAAAAAGATGACCGTTACTACTGATAGTAGTACCAGTACCTGTTAGAATTCTTTGACTTGTGCTTCCTTGTTTGATGACAGCTGCTTTTTGCAGCATCTGTTACTAGTAGTACAGTACTAACAATAGTATTAATTACTGGCTATAGTAGTATGAAAGATTCATTCGCTCACGTACTGGTGGTACGATAGCTTTTTTTTTGCTTAGTTTTGATTGGTTTAATGGTACGTTTGTGATATATATTTTTTTCGGAAAGAATGACGAGGATTTTTTTCTCGTTCACGGCAGACATAGTAGTTACTCTACCATACTACTACTCTCGAATACCTGGTAGTAGTGGTACCAGGGGTACCAGGTACCTGGTAGGAGGTACCAGTAGGAGGTACTCGTACTACTGTAGACAACTAGCGTATTACTGGTATCCGGTACTGGTAGTACGTAGAGAGAACGTATAGATATCCAGCCAGGTTAAAACTCTTCCAACATCTACCAGGTACAGTACGAATTTTCACAGTGTTTCTGAAAAGAAATAAAACATCATTACTACTGTATTATTATTATTGTTACCGTGGTATTCATTCGAGGAGAACAAAAAAGGGAAACCATTCCCTACTATTTTATTTCATACTCTCGGAAACAAGTGGATATTGTAGAAGAAAAAAATGGAGCCATTGGAATTTTGCATACCACAGCCGCATTACCATCGGCAAAATAATAATAATAACAACAACAACAACAACAATAACAACAACAACAACAACGATATTATTAACTTGCCAACGATAAAAATCAAAATTCATCAAGCCGATTCGGATGATGATCAACCGGAAAGTCACGATGTTGGTTTGGTCATGTGGCCAGCAGCTGTGATGTTATCCCGACACATTGTCAATCATCCATCTCTTATTTTGAATCGCGGTACCATTTTGGAATTGGGTGCCGGTTGTGGCTTGGTAGGTCTCGTTGCGGCTGCGTTGTTACAACAACAACAACAAGAACGAAAACAACAACAACAACAACAACAAGAAGAAGAAGAAGAAGAAGAAGAACATGCCAGGAGAGACAATGTTAACAGTAACACCATTAGTCCTCCGATGACTACTACTACTACTTCTGCTGCTGCTGCTGCTGTTCCCAATGTCATTATTACAGATTACAATCCAACCGTTTGTGAAAATCTGAAACGAAATACTCGTCTCAATAATCTTGATCATTGTACTTCTGTGGTAGGATTGGATTTCTTTGACCAATCTGTCGAAAACATCGAAGAGGAAACAGAAACGAACGACAATGACGACAACCACAAGAACTATCATCACGACCATTATTATTATCAGCCGACCACCACCACAGGCAGCAGCAGCAGCAGTGATAAAGACCATCGTCCTCATCATCATCATCATCCGAATGAACAATCTTGGACCGATATGGAAGGTAATAAACGAGAACAAGTCAACGTCATTTTAGCTGCCGATATAATTTGTTATTCCAATGATGCTGTGTTGGTTGCCAATACGCTTCAAGCGGTACTGGCCGAGGGTGGACACGCCATGTTGTTGGGACCTAACGAAGAACGACGGTTTGGACTGTCGTACTTCGAAGAGGCGTGTCAAAATGTAGGACTGTGTGTGAATATTACAACGCTAGTAGCAGACGACGAAGAATCGTGGAATCATAGTACTGGTACTACTACTAGTAGCAACAGCAACAGCAACAGCAACAGCAACAGCAACAGCAACAGCAACAGCAACAGCAACGACAATGGTAATAACGATTTGGAACGAGTCAATGTAGAAAATCACGGTGGTTATGATTTCAGATTGTTTACTGTACATAAACCATTCATTTCAGTGGATAAATAAGCAAGAAAACGCAATAATAAAACAAATACCGCTCTGTAGAGAGTATGATAATATGATAATAAGCAATATGTTGTACATGTGCTGCTGTTGTGCTGGTACAGTACAGTACAGAAACATAATGGGTAGAAAGATGTGAAAAGCACTGACTTGCACAGTACAAGCAATAGTTATATAAACAGACGTATGGGATTTTTCTTTTCGTTTTCAACAAATGAGTCTACTTTCTTGTGTTTTCCTTAGTATTATGTACTATTTTTATTACTGTTATTATTATGAATATTCGACAGTTCGCCGTCGTTCTTGTTGTTATGTCATTGTGATTCTCCGTTTTGTTGTTGTTCGTAGTATTCGAGTATTCAACCTTCAAACCAACCAAAAGTAAAAAGTACCATGTGTATGTTGTGTGTGTGTGTGTGTGTGTGTGTGTGTGTGTGTGCGAGAGAGGTGATGAGAGAGAGAGAGAGTATTGAAATTGGTTTGGAATCTACCAAAAAACCCTATTGTCCAATACAATAATATCTCTTATAGGGACGAGAAACTGGAACTCTTGGTAACAATTCCTGGCAACGATGGTGTCGATTCATGACTACTGCTGCTGCTGCTTCGAGTTCTTTTCGTTGATAAGGAGGATGGGCCTTTGTTGCGAACCGATGATTTTGATCGATGAAACACAGGACTCATAATTTCACCAACCAAAAGTAGGAACGATGATCGTCTTGTTGTAAACAGCATGATATTGTTGTTGTTGTTGTTGTTGTTGTTGTTGTTGTTGTGTGCGAAAATAATGTCGAGACGAAGACTGTGGAAATAATGATGATGAGATGATAGATGTTAGGCGAGGGATGAATTAATGTGAATGTTCCGACGATCGATGATCAACAAAAAAAAATCCTCTTGAAAGGAAGGTAATGATGTAGTTTGAAAGTATATTCTTTCAAGCCGCAAAATACTACTACAGTCCTACGGTACGTACAATTGGGAGACTATTTGGTTGATATTTTCTTTTTATGATGATGTTTCTTTCCAATGGACAAAGGGGGATTTGGTGGGTCACAATACAGCTTCTTTTGTTGTGATGGGGGTATGGTCGTATCGTCTATGGACTGGTCCTGGCGGCTTTGAACTTTTGGCTTGTTTGGAAATGTTTCCACTTGTGGTCGTCTGCCTCGCCGAAAAACAGTTATTAGGAGTAGTGCTTCTCATTTGTTGTTCCAGTTATAATTACGTACGATTATTCACCCGGGCGACAGTTAGAAGACGTTGACAATCATTTTCATCTCAATCTCGTCATTCATCAGCCCAATCTCAAAAAAATTATTACACCTGTATTATTTGATTTGATTTTTGCCGTTCCATCAAATATTTTCTCTGTAGACTACTACTGTACTAGACTAGTAGTAGTAGCAGGTACCTACTAGTACTACTGATGTAGTACTAGTACTAGTAGTACTACTAGTAGTAGAGGTAGACTCACTAGCTAGTAGTAGGGTCTACTCTAGCTAGTAGCTACTACTGGTACTACTAGTAGAGAACATGATTAATATTTGAATTGTAAAGAGCTTTGAAATAGTAACGGTAGTAACTACACACGTCCCAACGTCGTGCTACTGTAGTATGGTAATAATAATATTATTATAACATCATGGCACCCAGAGCCCAGAGACATGGCGTTTCATCAGCCTCGAACTAAAACAAAAATACGACAGACGTCATCATGATCAATTTAAAAGCCCTTCGATTATTATTATTATCGTCCGTATCATCGTCGGATGTTGATAACCGCTCGTTGTTGTTTGGAACGACAAAGAGACCTACTCCTACTGGTAGTCGACGACGTGCAAAACCTGGTTTGGTTATCGCTGCCGTACTTGTTGTACCAACTCTATGTTGTTTGCAGCTTCGTTCGTCGCTGCGGGATATCAACTCTCGTGGTATGTCATTATTTCTGGGAATCGACAGCAGCAGTAGTAGTAGTAGTAGTAGCCCATTCATTCGACGTACAACACAGCTTCCGTTCTTACTCCTTGTAACAAGACCGGATTCCGCGCCGATGAAAGAATCTCCTCCATTACAAAGACAGTCCCGAACAGTATACGTCAGCAATTATACCGTCCCTCCGGTTCCATCCAATAACAACAATACATCCATCACGATGATGGATGCCGTACATATTCCAGAACGGTCACGCAAAATTGCGTTTGTTCATGTTGGAAAAGCGGGTGGGAATACGATTCGGTCTGCCTTTCCACGTTTCAAATGTTTGCGATTGAATCAACATCCCATCGTCGAAGAAGGACCACAGGCCGAGGCCAGCAGCAATCATTGTTTTCGTCGTCACAATCGATCGGATTCCAAATTGTCGCGGGAATGCCATGCAGAAATACATTTGCACAACATCGGTCCTCGGGATGATGCATTGGAAACCTACACAACCTTCTTAGTTGCTGTACGGAATCCATTAACCAGAGCTATATCATCCTACCATTACTTGCATCCCAACAATACTAGATCGGTGTATGCGCAACAAAAACATTTTGCCAAAGACTTGTTTTATAGGCAATGTTTTCCAACACTGTCTCATCTGATGCGGACCATGAATCAAATTGAATTTGTCGCATCTGCTAATAAACAACAGCAGCAACGGCAGCAGCAGCAACAACGAGACGAAAAAGAAAACAGCAACAACGACAACAACACCCAATTGCGAAGCTTATCATTATTATTTTCTCAGTGCCAACAGCTGGCTATTCAGGTCTTGCAAGGGACGGCACCCAACATGAAATATATTAATATTCATTTGCGAGATAATTATCAATATTATCACCAACATACAACGGGATATCATCCTGATAAGGAAATCTTTGTTTTACGAACGGAACATTTGTGGCAGGACATTAAAGATCTGGATGTGGCCATGGGTGGACCGGGCATCTTTGCAATGGAAGGAAAGGTTGCTAATAAGCATTCATTTCCTGCACAACAGCAACAACAACAACAACAACAACAACAACAACAATACGATGAGGTTCTATTGTCCCACAAGAACACTACTGCAATTAGTGGTGATGGTAACAACAGTCAATACGGAACACCAGCTCAATTGCGTACCATGTGTTGCATATTATGGAAAGAAATGGAACTTTATCAATTTTTGTTGTATCGTGCTACCAATTTGAACAATCAACAGAAACATGAAACAATGCAAAATGTTTGGTCCAGTTGTAGCATAGATGTCGTCGTCGACGACGACGATGAAGACGACAACGATGAAGAAATTGCATCAATTGTCGCTCAAGTGCAACGTCCACGTTTTATTAATTTTTCGTGGTCCAACTGGCATTATCAGAATTGTCCAGATCTGTCATCATCACGGACAAACTAAATCGCGGAAGTAGGGGGGGAAAGGTTATAGAAATCAATCAAACCCAACTCTCTTTGAACATGATGAGAGTTTCCATTTTTATCGAGATTGGAAACAAAACCTGTGTATTATTGTTGTTTCGCCCGCAGGTGACTGGATTCGAATTTCTACTTCAACAAAAAAACAGGAAGCATGCTGTCCCAGTTTTGCTTCCTTTTTGTTTTTATTTTATTTTGCAGTACAGGTGACACGAGTAACGGATAGCAGCAAGAAAATATAAAATACTGTGGACACGCTAGAGCGGTGTCTCCAGCGGTGAATTTTTCAGACGACAACTGCAGGATAGGATATATAGGATGCACGCAAGATGGTGGCGTATTTTGTACGGTAATAAGAAACATGAAACAACTTTTGAATTCTTAGGGATAGACTACCCCTACCTCTCGCGCCACACCGAAAAGGGGTGACATGTTATTGTTTGCGCAAGATTACAAGAGTCCGCCCGTACTAAAAATCGGCAGAGACACTTTCTCAGAATACTAATGGATATTCAAACAAATCCGCAGAGCATGGAAATAATAATAATAAACATAAACCTTATATAATAGGTATGAAAAAATCGTTTTTGTGACACTGTTTTTGCTTGGACGCACGATTGCCATGAAACGAAAAACATCAACATCATCCATCACCTGGAAAAGATGTCATGTTGTGACTCTCTGCACCTTTTCAGACATCATCACTTCCTTTCCTTCAAATTCACGCATTGACAAAAAATTAATCGATTGTTACATTGGTACGAAGCTATATACTGTACGAGTACTTACGTCTCAAGCAACTCCCAAGAAAAAACGACAAGAACTCAACAACAAAACTAATTGTCGAACTAAGTCTAATAACAGTAATTATCACGAGTTACGCGAACAAAGCAGAGAAGAAGAAAAAGCCAATACTTATACATCACACACCCATTACCCATCACATCGTGGCTTTCAGCAAGTATCGACGTATACGATGACTCTGTACGAAGCAAGTTCACTACTACCAGTCACAATCATTTCAAACTATGGAAATGTTGTAACAACCAGCTCTGCAGTACATCTCATCGAAAATGAACGATCGCCATTGCTGAGTGCCAACCAACAACAACAACCAGATCACAAAGAAGCTTTTTCAGTACTGGCAGCTACAGCATCTGAAACTTCCAAGCAACAATTACGTACACCTACTAATACTAATACTACAGTTAGGACTTTGGCAGATCGTGTGTTATTTATAACAGTATGGATATTGGTCGGTTTGACATTGGGAGCATCCTATTCGGTAGTGAAATGGCAAGGCAGGACACGGACATTACCAATAAAATTACTACTTCCGTCATCAGAATTGGTACACCAATTTCCCTGATGAAAATATAAAGGGGAAAAATGGAGGAGCAATATACTTTGATGTAAAAATTTTAAAAAAGCGCATCAAATGTTACTGCAGAACGACAGATGGTAGGAAAACATGACCCATTCTACTGTAAAAATGCACGATTTCTCACATTATGGTAGAGGAATTGTACGACGACCACAGGAATGAGGGACAAATAAAGCACAAAGCAGGGCATTTGACTTCCTGATTACGTCCGACCATCCAATAGCTTTTGACAAGAGACAACTTTTGTAAAAAAAGAGGAGCAAATAAGCACGCATCCAGTGAGGATACATCGAGTAATGGAACATCAAAGTCTACTTACCAAAGCGTAATCATGTGCAAACATTCGATCTAAAAACGTTAGCTTGACAGAGATTCAGACTACTAGTCCTACATCATTATTCTATGTATTTCAATGGTTTTATCCCAGCAAGATTGAAAGCAATCTTTTTTAAAAAGACGTCGGCATAGAATATCATATCGCCCTTTGTTCTTCACAAAAAATCAGATTTTCCGTAGCCTTTTTTTGAACTGCCCTGAATAGAGTCATATAGGATCAAGACTACAACATGACTACAGAAGAAATATATCTACCTTCCATAAAATCCTCTTCCACCACCACCGCGGCCGTATCCACCTCGGCCCCCTCCTCCTCCTCGGCCCCCTCCATATCCACGACCTCCGCCGCGACCACCTCCACCACCTCCACTCATATATCCTCTACCACGTCCACCGCCGCCACCACCACGACCGTAACCTCCTCTTCCATATCCTCTACCTCCCCCTCTTCCACCACCTCCGCCTCTGGGACGGTACATGGCAAGAAGCTCTGGGGGGATATCCTTTTGTTCTGCCTTTTGCAGTACTTCGACAAGTTGGGAAGCCGTCTTTCGGTCACCGCGACTGAAAAAGGTAAAGGCCTTTCCCTTGGCACCAGCTCGACCGGTACGGCCGATGCGGTGCACATAATCTTCCACACCGTTGCTACCTGCCGGCATATCAAAGTTGATGACAGTTCCAATGTCCTTCACGTCCAAACCACGACTGGCAACATCCGTGGCAATAAGAATCCTCAGAACGCCACTTTTGAACGCTTGCATGACTTTGGTACGTTCCCACTGAGGCCGGTCACCGTGCAAACAATCAACCGCAAAACCCTCTTCCCAAAGTCGATTTGCCAGTTCATTGCAGCTGTACTTTTTGGCAACAAAAACAATGACTTTTTCGTGCTGAGGAGCTCCATTGGCGGTCAGGAGTGGCTTTCCATTGCTGGATAGCTCACCGTTCGCCGCTGCTTCTTTCAGATCACTCAAAATAACTTTTAGTTTGTCAAACTTCTCGTCATCCTCACACATGATAATCTTTTGGGTAATATCTTTGTTGGCTACCAAAGCATTGAGCTCTCCCACATTAATCTGAATGGGATCCTTCAAAAAGTCAAAAGCCAAACGTTGAATTTCCCGTGGCCATGTGGCAGAGAAGAGCATAGTCTGACGCTCTTTCGGAAGTTTTTCAATGATGGAACGAATCTGAGGCTCAAATCCCATATCCAACATGCGATCAGCTTCATCCAAGACCAAGTACTGGATATTACTCAAATCAGCCTTTCGCATCTCGAGCAAGTCGTTGAGACGACCAGGAGTTGCAATCACTACCTCCACTCCACGCTGCAAGGCACTAATCTGAGCATATTTGGGAGATCCACCGTAGCAACAGACACTTCTCATCCCAACAGAGCGACCGAATTTCTGACATTCTTCCATAATTTGGACAGACAATTCACGAGTGGGCGCGAGGACCAGCAAAACTGGTTTAGCGAATCCACCGCGTCGAAAATTGGCGCCTTCTTTTTCCAAATGTTGATGAAAACTGGGCATTAAAAATCCACACGTCTTTCCAGATCCTGTTGTTTTTATTTGGCAAAATTGAAGAAGAAAAAACAAGGGTTAGATGTCATTGGATGAATTCTTGCCGCCACCAACTGCACCATACGATAGGAATATAAATACGCACCAGTCTTGGCAACGCAAATCATGTCAATTCTCTTAATCCCAATGGGCCAGGCTTGGGACTGAATGGCCGTAGGTTTTTCGTATCCTGCCTGCTTGAAGGCGCGCATGATACTCTCATGAAAAGGAGCCTGATCAAATTCAAAGAAAGGCTTCGGCACTTCGTTGTTGCGATTATCGCCGTGACCTTGGACGGTAATTTGATGTTCCTTGCGCCATTCTTCGGGATCCATGCTAGAGGCGTCTTCTTGCAAAGCCTTGCGCTCTTCCGCTGCGTCCATGGACCTAGTATGAAAACGACGTGGTTCCTCTGATTTCTTAGAACCATTATTGGATGGACCATTGTCGTCTTCGTCACCCTTAGACCAAGTTCTCATTCGTTTGGTCTCCTTCAGGTGCTCATCTGTCTCCAAAGATTCCGCTTCGCGTCTGTGTTTCTTGTGACGTTTTTTCAATTCTTCGTAGGAAATTCCAAGTTCTTTGGCTTCTTCCTTCATTCGAGCCTTGCGAGAATCTTTGTCTTCTTTACTGGAGGATCCCATGGCTACTGCTTCTTGTGTGTTGTCTTCGTCGAGTCGGCTTTGAAGTGGCGGTGTTTATCTCGAATGTAAAGTTGAATTAATTAAGTTTAGCTAGCTGTAACTGTATTGTAGAATCTTCGGGTGGAGAAAAAAAGGAAAAGTGGTAGATTTCTTAAGAAAATGGTTGGAGGGCGCTCATTTATTTTTTCCTTGCTGGTTTAGGTCGTTGCGATAGAGCGATTTGATTGGTTCATGGATTTCATAGGGCTATGGACAGACGATAATAATTTATCCCCGATTATCCCCGACCCTGATGTTCACAAAAAGATGCAATTAAGATGACAGTACCAAGGTGCAGAGAGGCAGCTGCAGCCCATGCAGAGAGTTGTTTACTGGTACTCTACTCAAGTAGAGCAGGATCAAATATCTTGGAGTACGAGTGGTCTTGGAATCCAACTAGTCCGACCGCCCACATTATTTATGCTACCCAACTCGCGTTGGTACCTGGTATGCTCCAGGTTTTCTTTGCACCCTGCTGTAGCGCATTGAACTACCATCAGAGGCAATATACAAAAACTCTATATTTTCTTTGTTTAGTAGTCGTGGCTTACTAGTTTGATCGTGGTGAGAACCAGGTACTCTAGATATCAGTCAACACCCTATTCCCGAGGATGACTGCAGCTTTGGCATTGAATCGCAAGATAGTTACTGGTACCGCTTGGTGTCAGTGAATCTTCTAGCTACCAGGTAACCAATTGTTTGAATAACGAGTACTCGGACGGCAGAGGTAGATTCGCTTTCAACAGCCCAACTAGGTCTAGTTTTATTTACAAAAATGTACGGTATCTGTACTACTAGTAGTAGATACGCGACGAATTCAAATTGTAATAAGGAGAACAGCATCTTGGAACATTCAGGGGCACCCAATCAACTGTCTGGTAGTACTGGTACAGATTCTTTCGGCGAGCTTGACGCTTACTAGTATAGCCTCCTCACCGAGACAACTCGATCGATCTCTTTCCATGTCGGTTCTCTTTTTTTATTTGTCAAAGCGAATACTACCAGGTAGTACCAGGTACTAGTAGTACCAGTACCAGGTACCTGGTAGTGGTAGTAGTTACTACCAGGTAGTACTCTGAAGCGGTGAGACATTTGTGATAATATTATTGTGACAATAATATCAAAACGACGATACGGTACGGTAGAAACTGGTGGACGAATGTTGCTTGAATACGTGGTAACCTTGACATCTCCGTCTTACTACTGTTAAGTAGGAAGTCATAATTCAAACGACCAAGGAACGCGACGAATGGCAGAAATGACTAAGGCTCGAGGCTTCTGCTTAAAGACGGGGCAATTGTTAAATGATCTAATGAACTTGAATGGTAAGTGCTAACTTCTAGCCTTCTGGTTTCTGTACCCTGGTATTGTCTTTCAAAGGAAAGGTTGCATACGTGGTCAATTTTGGTTGCTCACTTAGACACCTTCAACAAGCTTTTTCGCACAGGCTATCACGGGGTACCGGGTAGGACAAGCTTAAAGCTTGTCATAAAAAAGACTCTAGCTAGAGACGTGAAGCATAAGCAGTTTTACAAGTGAGATCCAACATATACTTCTTCAAGTAAAGCAAATATACCATGATGATTGCAACTGATCCCACCAAGGACTGTGTATCCAGATCTACCGTTCCTGCCTGCAGAAAACCAGTTCATCGACGTGAGACTAGCGACAGCCCCGGTTCTGGAATTCCCTCCGTGATCTTCTTCCCAACTCCATTGGTTGAGCCTTGTAATCGATGGTCTCCTGAGCCTAGCTCTGCCACTATCAACATCCCGGAAAAGCCTCTGTTCTTCCGAAAGAAGAGTTCTGCGACCTCTGAACAAGGTTTTCCTTCCCTGGATTTGAGTAAGATGCAAAACAGTTCCTTTGGCCCACGAACGACCCAAGGCAGTCAAAATTGCTCTTTCTCCCTCCAACGACGCCCCTCAGATCCGCCTTGTCTACCAAGGCGGAAGCGCAGCTCAGCTGCACTCAACCTCAGCTAGTACATACTTCGACTTAACTATAAAACGATGTACATATATTTCTCGTAATCATGACCTTCTTCTCAACATAAATCTCAAGAAAAGTATCTACTCTAGTATTTAGGTTCTCTTAGGTACATATCCAAAAGTCATACTATGTTAAAGACAAAGGTTGAATTGATCGAAGGGGGGCACCATCCAGAGGTCTGGGGACAAAGGTAGCGGGATTCCAAGTAACCTTGCGATCTCTGTAGTCCGTGGCAAGATCAAAGGACTCGACGTTGCGTGCTAATTGCAATAAGAAGAGTTGCATTTGAAGAGTTGCTAACTTACTGCCGATGCAGTGTCTTAAACCAGTCCCAAAGGGAATATAGTCAGACGAGGGTGCAGTTTCCTCATCGAGCCAGCGTTCGGGACGAAAGCCCCGAAAGACATTCATGTGACTCTCTTCCGCAGTTCTTGTAGTGGGATCCAACAAATGTGTGAGCCGAATGTTGCTAAAAATAGACCAGCCCTTCGGGATCTGGACACCCTCCACAATCATAGTTTGTGTGACGCGTTTGGGAAAGCCACCCGTGGATGGTCCCATGCGCATGGTTTCTTTCAGGACAGAGTTCAAGTACGGACAATGGTGATCCAAAATGTCCATGGTCATTTCATTGCCAAATTTTGCTTGCACTTTACGTTGTTCTTGAACAACTTGTTGGTATGCAGAGGGATGTAATCCAAGCAAGAACATCATGAAGATCAGTGTGCCTGACGATGTTTCCGAACCTGTCACGATCAGCAGCAAAGCGTTTCCAACAATTTGCTCCCGCGTAAGTGTCTTGGTTGATACGCCACTCTCAGCATCCTCGTCAACGGCAAACACCATATCCGACAGCACGGATGCCTTGGCGTCGGGTCCGTTGGAAAGCAAAGCTTCGACCTTGTCTTGGATCTGGTCCTCGATGTATAAACGTGCATGATATTCCGGCAAGAATCTAGTGACCCAAGGACTGTCCATGTTTGCTAAGGGCGAATAAAATGCACGGACCCAAGTTTTGACGTTATCGCGAAATACTTCCAGCTGATCTCGAGGCAAATTCAGGCCCAAAATATGATTTTGTGTGATATCTAAAGTGTATTCATTACAGACCAACTCCATATTCACTTGCTCAGCTGTTGTCTCCAAAAGACCCGATTGAATCCGCTGACGTGCAATTTCATTGAGTGTGGGAAGTGCAGCTTCCAGAGCCCGTCCCGTCATGCCCACTCCTACCAGCCGTCGCAGAAAGGCGTGCTTTTCTCGGTTACGTTCGAACAATAAATTATCACCACCAAAAACAGTAGGTCGTCTCCGAGATTGGGATTCACGTTTATCGTAGTTTACCATGTCTACCTCACCAATAGTGGAATCATTACCTTTGACGTTTGATGAAGCAGGGCTGTCATTGTATGTTGGACTGAGGGCTTCCGTGTGGCTAAATTCAAGAGCACTGAGCTTTCGATGCAAAAATCCTCCCGAAATGGCAGCCACTGGAGTTCCCAGAAAATAAAACTTGTACACGGGCGGGTGACCCAATTCTTCCGAAGCTTCGCGAAAAAAGAAACCTGGGCCTTTATCCCTATTGCCGCTCAGCATGCTGTCACTGCCAAAGAAGGGACAGCCCAAAGAGCCTGTCGGCAGAGGAACGTCGACAGTCTCGTCGGGCAACGATCCAGGCCACAAGAAACCTTGGACATGATCCATTAAGGTTTGCTTCCAGCTTAATCTGGGGGCTTCATTATTTGCCGAACCATAATCGCTCTCCGGTGTATCGATTTCGCTAGCAGCTTGGGGGCCTTTTCTGCGAATTATGCTGGCAGCAGGTAGAATAAAACCATCCACAACTTGGGGTGCCAACAATATTGACAGCAAAAAAAGAATTCTCTGACCTCGTACCATCTTTTTCTTTTATTGCTACAGCGCAACAGAGATCTAATGGAATTTGAGAAGTCAACCATGGTTGTTCAGCCTCCTTGAAAAATAATGAAAAAAAAAATCTTGTCGCACGATTTTGTGCTCGAGCAGCTTTCTTGACACTCGCTTTATTCCGATTTTTTGTCAAGGATTTCTGTTCGTCATAATAAATTGCAGATTCGAGATTTGATATGTCCGGGTGTCCTGCAAGTTCTTTTCAGTTGTGATCAATACTTATTACTGTATTCAGTAATACTTGCAATGATTATTGTTTCGCTTTCAGAAAGTATCGATCTATTTTGTTCCTACACTACAAGACTGATCTAAAAACGGTTCCATATCTTTTAATTCATTCAATGGCACTTACAGCTGCTTGAGCAATCAAATCACTTACTTTGCAGAGGACATCGACGAGAATGCCACAGAAAAAGCACGATACACGTAAATAAGGAGAAACACTTGGCTTGAGAGACGGAGAAGTGAAGCCCAAACAAAACAGTAGCTAGTATTGATAATAAAAAGGAAATGACGAATGTTTCAAATATATAATTCCTTTCTACGGCTGTGTTTGGTGCCAAAAAAAGAAGGTAGGTAGGAAAATACTCACGGACTCTTACTGACAATGCAAGAGCTCCAAACAATTTAACGTTGTAAAAAATGGTGATCAAAGACTGTGACTACAGTAGAGTTTTGACATTGTAGCGAGTAACGATTTAGGCACAGGTAGAAACGCGCCCGAGACATCTTCGTAGGTTTCCTGGATACAACAATTTATGAGATGCATCCGATGTGCAACATGACGAAGAAGAAAATACTTCCGGTCCGTCGCAGTTTTTTTCTTTTTCAAGGGAAGTATTAGCGACGCAGTTGTACGGCAGCAATAGCAAGTTACATGTGTGAATCTTGCAGTGTGCGTCTGACAAGAAAAGTAGTTTCGTTTCCGTTACAGCCAAAGCAGCAAAGGAATTTTGTTGCTATGCTAGCAACATCCAACAACCTCCTCCGATTACACCAATATTTGATAAACAAACATTTCTTTAATTTATCAAAAGGGTTTGCATGCATATTCTCCTTGGAAATAGTACTCTGCTGCTGTTGTTGTTGTTTGCTTGAATAAAAAAAAAGAGCTTTCTGTTTTAAGCACCAAGATTACGATAGAATTGGGCATCAATGCTCGAATTCCTGTTGACCGTCTTGACATTGATATCGTTCCCGTCAAAACCATCCAACAAGTTCAGAACGTGATTCTTCTGCTTGTGCTGCAAGAGAGTATCTTCTAAGTGATAATATCCCTTTTCCAGTAGCATGTTAATGACACGGGGATCCTCAATATGGGCCTGCTTGTAAAAGTGTTGACGAATGGCTTTCTTGACATCGGGGAGAGGCTTTTCCATAAGATCGTAAATCATCATAATTCGAGGAAGGTCTCTTTTTGTTGTTGTCGTTGTTGTTGTTGTGGTTTATTGTAAGTTGGGAATGAAATAATATTATAAATAATATTATAAATAATATTGTAAAAAGTGGAACAGAGCGGTTTGAGCAAGGGAGAACAAGAACAACAGGTATTGTGGTATGGATGGAGTGTGCCAGGTTTTCATGCTTCACTATAAACCAGAGAGGAACACCTACTAAAACTCACTTGATAATATCTTTGTAAAGCTTGGCAGGTCGGTTAGACACTGCCACCTTTTTTGCTTTAGCCGCTAGTTGAAAGGTTGACATGTTGCTGGGTCTGAAAAAGGAATGTGGACTGTGTGAGATGATATTTTAGACGGGCTACGGCTCCAGTCTACTACGGTTGGCTTGTTGTTTGTTGCGTTGCTGTCTCTTGCGTCCTCGCGAACTCTTCCTCTGATTTTGGCCCACGAGATTCAACCATCAATGTGACGTCATCAGCAATTTTGTAAAAAGGATACTCCAAAAATTTTCTCTCAACATCGATCATCAGTAATAAATATTATTGTTATTTCGATTCGTTTCCTCGCTATCTATTCTTCACTATCCAAATTAGATGTTCAATTTTTTTTTTTTTATCTATTCTTCACTATCCACTCGTATTGAACGCCATGATCTGCTACTAGTAGAAGCATTATTACTTACCGTAGTGGAATACCAACAGCTACAAAACTGAATGGATTAGACAATGCTCCTTTATAGCCGGAACATCCTGAGAACTAATAAGGTTTTCGTCATCGTTCTTCTTATTCTTGCGACAACTGCATCCACGACATTCTGTTGGATATTATCATCGCCTTCTCCTGTGGCACCCATCACAGCAGCGTCTCGTTTCGTACTACCAAAGGCTGCTTCTTCTTCTTCTTCTTCTGTTACTACTGCAAAGAATCGTTTTAAATCAACATCCGTTATTACAATGAATGGTGGTGGAGGAAAATTATTAGATGTTGCCAATTTTGCGGTGCAACAATCTCCGACAAGTACCAAGTTCGTTACCAACAAAATGTGTCCATTTGGTATGTGACATTCCCAGTATGCCGTTATGCTGGCAGTGGGCTTTTGCTTTATTCAGTAACATACCTGCCTTGACTGACCTAATCTTCTTTTTTTCTTCTTCTGCTTCTTTTTCAATTTGTGCGATTCATTGTATTATTGTTTTTGTGTTTTGTGTGTTAAAATTGAAACATACAGCCCAAAAAGTATGGATTGCGCTCGAGGCAGCCGGTGCGCCGTACGAAATGACCGAAGTTGAACTGTACGGTCCTGGTGGTAAGCCGGATTGGTTTTGGGAGTTAAATCCTGATGGTACTGTTCCAGTTCTGGTATGTCACGGTGGGGCTGTGGTATTACCAGATTCGGACGTAGCTTTGGACCAAATTGCCAATGGCTCGGCTGTGAATATTGGCGAGAAAAGTAGCGGAAGCAACCAGAACGATTCTCTGTCAGCTGTGGACGAGAAAAAGGATGCCAAGCTGTTGAAAAGCATCGACCAATGGCGAACGTCCATCAACAACATGCTACCGATTGGGAAGAAGGCAGTGTTGGGTGGTAAGAAAGACAAGCTCTTTGATATCCTGCAAGAAATGGATGACCGAGTAGTTGGGCCCTATCTTTGCGGTGAAAAGGTGACAGTTGCAGATTGCGCTGCGTTTCCGTTTTTGTGGCGACTGAACGATGAATTTGGGTTGGACAAATACAGAAATCTGATTTCATGGTTAAAAACATGCAACGCCAAGCCTGCTTTTTCAAAGACAGTCCAGTCATCCTGGTGGTGGTGGTGGTAAGCGAGCGCAGAAATCTTGGCTTGGCAGGCTAACATGAAACATGAAAAAGTTTTTTTTAGTTATAGACAAACAATGTAAAATCATATTACGCTATATAAAAGGCGAAAACGGCATCAGCCTGCTATACTTTTATACCAACCATGCCAACTAGGTGTTCGCTATAGAAGACAGGAGCATCAGGCATAGAGACCAAAGTCCGGCAAAAGGTGGGCACAGGCAGAGATGAAAAGGTTACACTCATCATTCTGGCAGAAAAATTTCAAAAAGTGACAAAAGGATAACACTCAGGATTTCGGCAGAAGTCCCTATTGTAGTCCTGTTTATAATACCAAGGAAGATGAACCTCAGCATGGGGCAAAAAAGAAGCAAACTTTGGATTCCAACGTGGTCCCCCACCGTAGTACTGACAAAGCCAGATCATGCTTAACTTCGCTGAGCAGACGGGAAGCGGTGCTGTCATGATTGTATGTTGCTTCCTGATAGTCTAATTGAGTTAAAGATTTATAACCTCTTGTACTATGAGATGAATTTAACTATTTATTTTGGTATTTGGTAGATACTTGTTCATACTTTATTTATATTTGATACTTGTATATTTCAATTACGTATCCAGAATTTTGACCAGCAGACAAAAATTGACCAAAGTACCATACTAACACACAGCATACTTGCACATCTTCTTTGTAGAATCGAGTGATGTTGGCACCATGTGGCTGGTCCCACATCTGATCCTACCTCTGAAGTTGCACAATACTTTTTCATGCTGATAAATCTTTTTTTTTTTCATCTTTTTTTAGCGAAGCGTGTACTTGTACTACCAGTAGTACTAGTCTACGTGGTAGTTCAAAACTTGAAATGCAATGAGACACATCCCATTCGAGCAGAGCCCGCCCCTGTAGAGATTTTTTTGTCCTGTAGCATGTTGAGCCCAACTTAATTTTAGTTTTGAATTTTGACGTTGACTTCCGATATTTGACTACAATGCATATATAATATATACCATCTATCTACCATCTACCCCCCGAGTTGAATCTCTCATCACAAATGTAGAGGCAAAATAGCATCTACATTGCCCATTTTCTCGTGTACCATCAGGCCAAGAATTCCCATCATTGCGGCTCTTCCCTGATTTAATTCGATTGCTCGTTTCTGTAGTTTGGTTGCTTCATCAAAGGTATCCCAACCCGGATCGGTAAATCCGTTCCGAAAATCTCCATCAAATTCAGCCGTTCCAGCCACATCCTTCACAACCTCTGTTTCTAAAATACCAATAAAAAATAAGACTTGATACAAACCAACATCTGGAACAGATGTAATAGCATCAAATCCTGCAGGCAATCCATCAAAGGCTGGCACTCTCAATCCAGCAGCCGTAACGAGGTATCCTACGACTGCCAACATGCAAATTCTTCCGTGTTTAATTTCTACATACCGCAACCGTTCGAATTTGACACGATTACCATCCGCAACAATTCCAAGTGGATCCCAAAATCCCAAAGGTGGCTGAGCTCCTAATTCATTTTCAAAAATATTCTCTCTGTAAGTTTGGTGTTGTTGCTTGGGTAATTTTTTTTTCAGTCTCCTCTTATCGGCCTTGGCCAGAGCTGGAGTTTGGCCATCGTACAATCCTTCAACAAATTTTTGAAAAGGACTCGTGTAGGCTGCAACAACAGACGTGCGGCTGAAGAAAAAGGACAACAACACTATCGAGAGGACAAGAATCAAGTTCTGGTGGTGTTTCATCATCTTTCAATACACTGTACTTCGACTCTACTGCTGCTTTGTTCTGATTTCTGTCTCAAAATTTCAAATTTTGAATTAGCAGCAGCAGCAGCCTTTTTTTAAAAAAGAGAAAGAATTCTTTTCAGTCTTGTGTGCGTTAGCGGAGGGTCGGCCACGTCAAAATTCAAATTCGATATTGTACTCCATCTTCTGATCCATCAAGAAGGATAAAAGGCTTTCTTTCCTCCTTCACTTCCTTCATCACAAACACCTACCGACCTACTAGTAGTCTAGTCTACTGTACCTCCAGATATTCTGCACCGTGCCTACATCACTCCCTTCGCACCATTTTTTGAAAATTGAAGCACCTCTGGTCTGCTCTCACTTTTTGATGATCGCAAGAGTAGACTACTAGTTACAGTACTACTAGCGTAACTTCTCTGGATTGCTACCTGGTACTTTAAAAAAGGTGACCACTTTTTCACGTCGCCCAATTTCGTTATTAGCTACAACAACTGGTACTAGTAGTAGCTACCGTCGTAGTCACGAGCGAGAACGATCATCATCATCACCTTATCTCAACTCGTCGTAATAGTCTAGTATTAGTAGGAAACCTACCTGTGCAGGCAACAAGTGCGCCTTTTACGACGACGAAAGACTCTAAAAAACTTGCGAGCATTTTTACAGAAAGACACTGTTGCTCCCACCGTCCTGTTGGTAATGGGTCTCTAGTCTAGCTAGCTACCAGTAACTGCTGTCATTTTCGTGGTATGTACCAGGTACCGTACTGGAAACAAGAAAAAGCGAATAATTGTATAAGCCCGGGTAGAACGTTGCAATGTGGAATAAACAGGCTGGGTACGAGATTTTTTATCTTCCGCCTCCAATCATTATTTATTTCTCTCTCTTTTTCTTCCCATCATAGCTGCTGTTGCGCATCTATCTGTCTACTGTAATACTACTAGCAGACTAGTAGTATTTATTCGGTGCATCCAATAATAATATCCCCCCAGCTCACCATACTAGACTAGTCTACTACAAAACTAATCTAAAACCAGAAGGGGGAAAAAATAATAATGATCGCAAGAATAAAAGCAACGTTCTTTTTATTCGTTGTTGTCTTGATAGCAACAGTCATTATCGGGCCACAACAACGACCAGTCCATTGCTTTCAGCTTGTTCCACCACCATCCCTCCTTCTGTCGACACAACAACCAATAATCAGACCCATCACGCATCTCAAACTCGTTGAGGATGGTGGAGGTGTTGAAGATCAAGTAAAAGTCAATGACAGTACACTGCTCGCTTCTGTCACTGACAGCGATGATAGTATACGAAATGGATCGATTGAATTACAAACCGAAGTATCACGAAGTTTTTTGCAATATTCATTGAGCATCATTCTTGGTCGGGCCTTGCCGGATGCACGAGATGGATTAAAACCCGTTCATCGTCGGATCCTGTATGCCATGTCACAATTGGGTTTGAATGCAGCATCGCCCCATCGCAAGTGTGCTCGGGTCGTCGGCGAGGTATTGGGAAAATTCCATCCACACGGTGATCAAGCCGTTTACGATGCACTGGTACGAATGGCCCAGGATTTTAATTCCCACTATCGTCTCATTGATGGACACGGAAATTTTGGTAGTCAAGATGCCGATCCAGCCGCTGCTATGAGATATACCGAATGTCGTTTAACACCGTTGAGTCAAACGGCTTTGCTGGGAAGTCAGGAGTTGAATCCATCGATTGTACCCTACCTGCCCAATTTTGATGGCACAGAATCTGAACCCACTGTCCTACCGTCCAAGCTGCCGTTACTGGTGCTGAATGGATCTAGTGGAATTGCAGTTGGAATGGCTACCAACGTACCTCCACATAATCTCAAAGAAGTCATGACAGCTTGTATCGTTTTGTTGGAGGCACGACAAGGAAAACGTCCGGAAGTGGAGAATAATGAACTCTATCAGATGATTCCGGCACCAGATTTTCCCACGGGAGCATTGATCTTAAACACGAACGGGGCTCGACAATTGTACGAAACCGGTAATGGCGGCATTGTACTGAGAGCTGTTACCGAAATAGAAAAGATTGTTGCCAAGGGCGCCAAGAAACAACCACGAACAGCCATTATTGTTACCGAAGTGCCCTACCAGACCAACAAGGCAGCACTACTGGAAAAAATGGCTCATCTTGTGAATGACAAGAAATTGGATGGAATTGCTGATTTACGTGATGAATCCGATCGAGATGGCATTCGTGTCGTCATTGAATTGAAGCGCGATGCTGTGGCAGCCGTGGTACTCAATAATCTTTTCAAAAAGACTCCCCTCCAAACCACGTTCAGTGGAAATTTTGTAGCATTGGTGCAGAATGACGATCGGGACGGTCAGAATTCGTTGGATGCCACGGCCACGTCGTTGGTACCGCAGCGGCTGACCTTGCGGGCTGCATTGGATTGCTTTCTGGATTTTAGGTTCGATACGATTCGACACAAGTCGCGCAAGGAGCTTGGTGAAGTCCAGGCACGAGCCCACATCGTTACTGGGCTGTTGGCGGCACTTGAAAATATCGATGAAGTCATTGATGTTATTCGAAAAGCTTCGGATGCGCCCTCGGCCAAAACACAGTTGTTGGAACTATTGGGAGAAGGATCGACACAAGATCAGGTCGATGCGATCCTTCGTTTGCAGCTGGGACAGCTAACGCGCCTCAACAAGGGTAAATTGGAAAGCGAACAATCTGATCTAAAAGAGTCTTCCAAAGGCTTGACCACGTTGTTGGAAAATGATAATGCTGTTCATCAGCTCATTCAGAAGGAATCTAAAGAACTCATCGACAAGTTCGGAACAGAACGCAAGAGTCGTATCATTCTGGAAGAAGACGGTGACTTGCAAGACATTGATCTTGTCAAGAACTCTAGATCAGGTAAGTTGGTCTAGCTTGGCTACTATAATGGTCTTAGAGTATCGATTGTGGCTAGGGTCGGAAAATCTATTTCGATCGGTTCTGCATTCTCACCCTCTACTTTGAACTTACGCAACTCTTCAGTGATTGTAGTCACGCGCGGTGGCTACATCAAGCGAATGCCACTAAACGTCTTTGAAAGCCAAGGGCGCGGTACCCGTGGTAAGCGAGGAACCTCCGACACAGGCACTGGTGACTCGGAAGACAATGAAATCGCCCATTGCTTTACATGCAACGATCACGATACGCTCTTGATGGTGAGTCAAAGGGGCATCGCCTACGGTTTACGCGCCTTTCAAGTACCAATAGCCAGTCGAACTGCCAAGGGACAACCCATTCCATCTGTATTGCCTATCCAGATTAGTGACATCATTACCTCAGTTCTTCCAGTTTCTGAGTTCAGCGGCAGTCGCTGTCTAGTGTTGGCGACCGAAAACGGCTGGATCAAAAAGACTCCACTGAACGCCTTTGAAAATCTAACAAGCCGCGGCCTAACAATTGCCACTTTGGAAGAAGATGACAGTCTGAATTGGTGTCATCTGTGCGAGGACGGAGACGATATTTTGATTGGATCGGCAATGGGCAAGGCTACCCGTTTTGAAGCTTCGAGTTTGCGCCCCACAGGCCGCACCAGCCGCGGGGTTCGTTCGATGAAGCTGAAAGAAGGCGACGCCGTGGCCGATATGAATGTTTTGGGTGGCAATGGAGGAGCTAAGAAAAGAAGTAACGACAACGAAGACGAATATGTTCTTGCTGTGACGTCGAATGGTTTTGGCAAGCGAATGGCGACGAGTGAGTTCCAGGCTAAAGGTCGCGGTGGCATTGGTGTAATTGCAATGAAGTTCAAAAAGGCAGATGATCGAATGGCGTGTCTGAGAATCGTTCGCGACGACGATGAGATTCTGGTAATCACAGCGAAAGGGATCATTGTCCGTCAAAAGGTTTCGGCCATCGCCAAGCAAAGCCGGGCTGCTACTGGAGTATTGGTACAGCGATTAGACGCTGGCGATTCTATTTCTAGTGTGAGTCTCGTTCCCAAGTACGAAGAGCAAGATGATGAATAAAAAAAAAAAAAATTGAAAGTCTAATTAACGGGGATCACAACACTGGCCCCCCACCAGCGGGGTGCCATGGTTACTGGAGGGCAACCAAGGGCACCCGCAGTGGAGCATCAATGTTGATCACAACCGGACCACCTCCCTGATTTCCAAGGAGAGGATCAGAGCAAGATGATGAATAGTAAAAGGGATCAGTAACATTTAAAGGGCTGCTATATATTGAATAGGTTTTACCTTACACGAAATGGAGGTTCAATAGATCTAACCAGGCAAGTGCTTTTCGCGCTAAGCATTTCTTGCTGTGATGTCTCCGCCGATTTCACTATATATCGTTCACTCGTATTCGTCAGCGCGTAGTCGAACCAGAGAATGCTGGAACTTGCACTGATCCTTTGACTCCCCAACTCACCTTTCCATTTCTCTACCATCTGGCCTTCTCTCTTCTTTCATTTTTCAGGAGACAAATTGGGTGTTGTTCCAGCACATCTTGAACTTCTTGAATGGCCACTGGCACAAGTGACAAGCTCTCCTATGTATAATGAACTCACCTATGAGTATCGCTTTGCTCGCAGCGATTGTCTATACCTGATTTGCGAGATTAGAGGTCCATGAATTGATAAAGCCTATTCTTGATAACAACCTGGACACATTGATCGTTGGAGTGCATTTTTTACCTGTAAGTCGATCATGTGGTTGAGAATGCAGCCATACCATCCAATGTCAGCTCACTTTCCTATGCAAAAGTCTTTGAATAGGACATCGAGAATATCTTCCACATCGACAGCACCCGTTACTCTTCCCAGTTCCGACGCCGCCAACCGCAGCTCTTCTGCTGCCATGTCGACTACCATGGCTCCCTGTTGACTCAATGCATCAAACCGCTTGAGTGCTTCCACAGCTGCCTGAACATGTTGTCTGTGACGTGCTCGTGTAATCAGGCTCCCTTCGTTGGTACCTCCACTATCCTCGCCCTTGCTGTTACCACCACCATCACCATTGACTCGCGCTGTTACTGTACGTGTTAAAGCTTCTAAAAAGGCGTCGATTCCCTCTTTTGTAATACAGCTGATCTCAAAGGTACTAGCAGAATCGAGCCAGCTACTACTACTATCACTAGTAGTAGTACCATCGGATGGCTTGCCAATTGTCGTCCGATTATGGTTCGTCAAATCTTTCTTGTTCAGGACCAGTAGGACACTGTTGGCATCTAATGAATCAGCAGAATTGTCGATTTCTGCATCTTTCGCTTCCAGCAGAACCTCTTGCAGAATATCCAAACCATATTGCGCGTCACCAATTTCTACCATGGCAACGACGACATCGGCATTCTTGGCCGCAGCTTTTGCACGTTTGATACCCTCCTTTTCAATAACATCTCGACTGTTAGATCGTACTCCAGCTGTATCGCTCAAGATACATTTGATACCTCCCAGATTTAAAGATAATTCCAAGACGTCACGTGTCGTGCCAGCAATATTCGATACAATGGCGGCATCTTTTTGGGCCAGGACATTGAACAGACTTGATTTGCCAGCATTTGGAGGTCCAACAATGGCAATATTGAGCCCTTCTCGTACCAATTCTCCTCGTCGACTGTCTTGCAAATGAAATTCCATTTGTTGGCTCAACGTTTGCATTTGTGTCCGCACAGTACCCCAGATATTCCATTGTTGTACATCTTCTTTCACGACTCCGCCACCACCACCGCTGTTATCGTCGATATCATCGCCATTGTTATCGTAGTCACCATCACCCAAGGCTTCATCGTCTCCAAAATCAATAACAGCTTCGGCATGTGCTAATCCTTTGATCAGGATCTTCCGCCACAGTTCGTACTGTTGGGACAGCGTCCCGTCCAATTGTACCAGTGCCTGCTGTCGCTGTCGGGTCGTATCGGCCGATAACAGATCTGCCAGTGCCTCTACCTGCATCAGATCAAACTTACCAGAAGCAAAGGCACGCTGCGTAAATTCTCCTGGTTCCGCCAATCGATGATGCGGTTGGTGCGCCAGTACCTCCAACACATCGGTCACGACCGCCCGACTGCCGTGACAGTGCAATTCGACGACGGTTTCACCGGTAAACGACTGCGGTGCCGGAAAGTACAATACCAAGGCGTGATCTAAAACAACGAGTGGTGTAGTAGTAGGATTGGTATCTTTGTTGTTGGTTTGAGTTTGCGTTTGAGGTTGATACAGTTTACACAGAGCAGCTTGACGTGGTTTGGGAAACGCTCGTTGAGGATGTAACATGGCTTTGAGTGTTGCTTCGGCTCTAGGTCCAGAGATTCGAATCACAGCCAATGCCGTGGCTGTGTTGGACGATCCACTGCCCGAAGAAAGAGCAAAAATGGTATCGTCCTCGAAGTGCTGCTGCTGCTGTTCTTGTTGTTGTGATGCTGCTGCTGCTGCTGCTGCTGCTGCTGCTGCTGCTGATGATGATGAATCAATGGTGCTCTGTAGAAGCGTCGGCGATGCTTCATGTAATGCTGCTGCTGCTGCTGATGATGATAATAACGACAATGCCAGCTTTCGATGATTTTGTAAACAATCATTATTGGCTTTTCTTTTTCTTATTCTCCTGCTTTGGAATATTCCAGTGTTAGAATTTCCCGAGAAAAGACCTACTCGTTGTTTCTGCATCCGATCATATTGTTGAAGTGGATTGAATGCGGAAACGGTTGATGAGATGGCTGCTGTCCGACGACATATTATTCTCACGATACTATTCATGTTTAGTACAAGAATAACAACAGAAAGTATCCGAAAAGACGTTGGATACGTTTTATTATTCCAATCGAGATCCGTCCGTCTCCATTCAATTCTTCTTTTTTTTCTTAATGATGATTCGACTGTACTAGCTGGTATCATGAGATGATGATAGTATATATTATTACTATGATACTAATATTGTGAAATAATAATAGTAACGCGATGAGAGCTATGTCCCTTCCGAGATTTGCTTACGAATTGGTACGTCTTGAGAGAAGCTTGGCCACAGAGTGTGCTAATAACATATTCATAGAAAAAAACATCAGACTTCATACAAATTCAACGAGATCATGATGAGAGGAAAAGGTTTTTGGAGACGGCACACAGATTCTGTGGTCATCATCAATGAGAGAGACAGGACCTGAAACTCAATCGATCGGCAGCCACCCGGACTCGTATTTAATTGGTGTGAACGTCGTCTTTTTCCAAAAGGGACGAATCTCAAAAAATAAAATCTTGGGGCAATTATTCTTATTTTCAAATTGTACACTCTAATTTTATACTAGCTACTAGCTAGTAGACCTAGGTCGCTCTACTAGCTAGCTAGTAGTAGTAGCTACTACTACTAGCTAGTAGTCTAGTACTAGGCTACGGGTACTCTTCACAGGTAATGCAAATTATTGAAAGTGTTAAGTATGACGTAGGATTGGAACCCGTACGAGTGAAAAGCGAGTCCAGTCAGCACTTGGAGGATGTGCGTACCTACTACTGCAGCAGTAGTGTGTGTGTGCACTAAACGCCCTACTACTCCCTCTAGACTACTGTAGACTACTGGTACCAGGTACTGTGCTCAATAGAAAAAGGTTCAACGAAGCTATTAGCTAGTCTAGTACTAATAAATAACTCGTACTTCATCACATACATCATCATCGTCATCGTCAACAAAAACAAAGTCATCGTTTCCCGTCAAAACACAATTCTTCTACTTCTACAGCATTTTTATCTGGGCATGCTAGAGTCATCTACATTTTTTTTAATAACTTGACAACAAATCAACTAATCTACAATGCGTCTTACTAGTGCTCTTGTGTGGGTATCTTTAACTTCGGTGAGTTTCATCATGTTCCTTATTATTATTTTGTTATTGTTCTGGCTCCGTTACACCTCCACACTACACACACACACACTTCCAACATCAACAAAAAGACCGCCACCCACATCCGGATCAAGCACAGCACAACACAGCACAACAAAGAAATACACGGCAACAACAAATAATATGCATCACGATACATTGCTCTGTTGGGAATAACAAATCATGAAGAAAAAAATAGAATTCCGATCTCGTGCGAGTCATGTTAGATGTTAGCAACGCTGAGAAAGCAGCATCGTTATTCTACCGTTGGAAAGAGAGCTCATCCTGTCTTTGTCGTGAAGTTTCTACGTTGTACTTTCATGTTAACAACAAACATGGCTACCATCATTAGTACTATCATCCATCATGGGGGGGGTGTTCAACCAAACCAATAAAAAAAGCCACCCTTTTTTTCTTTGGAACAGCATATTCGACTCATTCGACTAAAAAATCGCGCGATTTTTCGCGCATTTTTGAAGTTGAGGTCACAAGATTTGTTCATTTTTTTTCTTTCAACGTTGCCCTCCTCGATCAAGACATCAATTCTACTATCCTTCTTGGATCGAAGTTCAGAGTGGCGGCTTCTTTTTGTTGATGTCTGCATGACGCGAAATCCTGGAACAAGATCTGTGTACACTGCACTGCTGTAGCGACAGCAAGCTACTACTACTAATAGCTAGCTCGAGCTAGTAGAGCCACTACTAGTAGCTAGCCAGCCACTTCTACTAGTAGTCAGGATGCCAATAATATTGTCCTGGGGGGTCTACATGGCCTCATGTGCAAAGTGCAAACCTTGCTCAAATAATAATCTCATTAATCTCATTCCAAAATTGTTCCTTTTTCTTTCTTCCTTATTCCTTCCCTATTAGGTCGCTACCGCTTTTGTGCCCATCAGTCGAACAACAACTGGTACTGCTACTGCTACCACCCAATTGGCTCAAGCTAGCGATGGCTCCTCCAACATTGCAGGACCACCCTATTCGGGACCTGCCGTAAAGCCTATTTTGGATTCTATCGAAAGTCCCGCCGACATGAAACGATTGGATATGCGTCAACTCAAACAGTTGGCAAATGAAGTTCGATGGGAAGTTTTGGAATCCGTTTCCAAGACAGGAGGTCACCTAAGTTCTTCTTTGGGAGTTAACGAACTAACGGTTGCTCTCCACTACGTGTTTGATATGCCAGAGGATGATATTGTTTGGGATGTCTCGCACCAATGTTACGCCCACAAAGTCTTGACGGGCCGACGACACAAAATGTCGGGACTTCGACAAGCCGGCGGAATTTCGGGATTCTGCAAGCGCAGTGAAAGTGAATACGATTCCTTCGGAGCCGGTCATTCCACGACGTCTATTTCTGCCGCCCAAGGAATGAGCATCGGAAAATCCATGCTGAACAAACGAAAGAACAATTGTGTTGCCGTGATTGGAGATGGTGCCATTACGGGAGGCATGGCGTACGAAGCAATGAACAGTGCGGGATATTTGAAAAACAGAATGATTGTCATTCTCAACGATAATGGACAGGTCAGTCTTCCTACGGGAACGCCCAGTGCCGGTGGTGTCGTGCCTGCCTCGCAGCTTTCGGCCTACACATCCAACTTGTTAGTGTCCAAGCCATTTCAAGACTTTCGATCCTTTGCCAAGTCTTTCAATAAGCTCTTACCTGGACAAGTCCAAGATGTCAACAAACGTATCGACGAGTATGCCCGTGGTTTGGTGTCGGGAGGAACCTTGTTCGAGGAACTCGGATTTTACTATGTTGGCCCAGTCGATGGCCATGATTTGGATAACTTGGTTCCTATTTTGGAGAAACTACGGGACAGCGACAGCAACAAGCCCGTTTTACTTCATTTGAAGACTGTCAAGGGATACGGATACCCTCCTGCGCTCGAGGCCAGTGACCGTATGCACGGAGTGGCCAAATTCAACCTCGCAACCGGTGTCCAGGTCAAGGGCAAGTCAATTGCTCCCAGTCTTACTTCCATTTTTGCCCACTCGTTGATTGATGCCGCCGCGGAAGACCGAACCGTCGTCGGAATCACCGCTGCCATGCCAGGTGGAACCGGTATGGACATTTTCGGCCGCCGCTTCCCCAAGCGAACCTTTGATGTTGGTATCGCCGAGCAACACGCCGTCACCATGGCCGCTGGTATGGCGTGTGAAGGCTTGAAGCCATTTTGCTGCATTTACTCTACGTTTTTGCAACGTGGTTATGATCAAGTGATTCACGACGTTGCTATTCAAAATCTACCTGTCCGTTTCATTTTGGATCGTGCTGGAGTTGTTGGTAACGATGGACCCACCCACCACGGTTGCTACGATCTTGCCTACATGGGCTGCATCCCCAATTTGACCATCATGTCGCCCAGTGATGAAATCGAACTCAAAAACATGGTGGCAACCTGTGCCGCCTTTGATGAAGGTCCCACCGTGTTGCGATACCCTCGCGGTACCGGATACGGAGCCGAGAAGCTGCAAAGCCTCTTTGGGTACGAATTAGAGAATGATGAAATTCCAGCTAAGGGTATGTCCTTATTTGAATTGCTTTCTTCGTGTGCATACCTCGTATTTTGACCATTATTTTAACACCTATTTTTTGTTTCTCCAGGAGAATTGTTGGAGATCGGAAAGGGCCGCATTATCCGAGGTCCTGGTGGATTCAACAGAAAACAATCATCTGTGCGCGGCAAGGAACGCAAAGATCGTGTGGCCATTCTGTCGTTTGGAACTCGCCTGCACGAATCTCTTGTTGCTGCCCAGGAAGTGGAAGACATGGACGAAAGCTTGGGCGTCACTGTCGCAGATGCTCGTTTCATGAAGCCATTGGACGTGGATTTGATCCGGCAATTGGCGGACGAAAACTCTGTTCTGATTACCATCGAAGAGGGCAGCATTGGAGGATTCGGTGACCACGTACTTCATTTCTTGGCACTCGACGGACTCATGGACAACGGCGACCTCAAGTTCCGACCCATGGTCATTCCTGACATGTACTTTGAGACAGCTACTCAATACGAACAGTACGAACAAGCAGGGTTGAACTCGGAACACATTCGGGGGACCATCCTCCGATTGACAAAGCGCATGAATGTTCCTGCGCTCGAGGAAGATGAGGAAGCGGAAGCAACTGTTGAAAAATAAAGATTTCATTGTGAGTGAGATGAGATGAGAGAATGGATATGAGCAACGACGAAACCTGTCTATAGCCGTTTTAGTCGTTAGAATATTCATTATAGATTGCATATTTTTTTTCGCTATTCTGTTTTGTGCTCAGATTTGTTTCTACCAGATATAAAGCCAATACTTTATTCGATTCGAGTATTAGTTATTCCAGGTTCCACGAGAGTAGCCATTGAACAGAGGGATCTATTACTAGAGTAGAAGTATATTGGGGGCTGGGGGGGGGGCTATGTACTTCGGAATACAAGAAAAACATTGTTGACGATTTGGCTCAACTTGTCAACACGCCCGGGGGTAGAAGAAATAATCGTAATACTGTAAGTACTCCGAGTATTCAGCAATGACAAGAAACTGACGTATTCAAGGAGTGGATCTTGAGAATCAAATTGTTGTTTTCTTATGCAAATGATGTAGGAGATAGGATCACACCCAAATAATAATAATATTCGTACCGAGCACAGAAGTTATTACCCTTGTCTTGTCCAAAACAAATAGTACTAGTCTACTACATCGAATTATACATTTAAGAATATCCACCATGTCTGTCACAATCGCGTCAAAAGCCGTACGCAATGCGCTCCAGAAAGCCTCCTCGTCATCGGTAATGGCGGTATCATCCAAGCCATATTATTATACCCGCAGTTTTGCTACATCCGCGGACGACTTGGTCAAGACTGCCCTTTACGATATGCACATGGAATTGGGAGGAGACATGGTACCCTTTGCTGGATACGCTTTGCCCGTCTTGTACAAGGGAGAAAATGGTGGTGTCATGAAAGAACACTTGTGGTGTCGTGAAGAAGGAAAAGCTGCACTCTTTGATGTGTCACACATGGGACAGGTGCGGCCATTATTTTCTCTGAAAAAATAATAATAAAGACGTTTCTCGTGCAGGTCTGTCGGGTTTGCTGCAAATTCTCAACTTTTTTTTTAAAACCTCTCGCTCCATTTATCCACACAATAGATCCGCTGGCATGGAAAAGATCGAGTCGCTTTTTTGGAGAAACTCGTGGTAGGTGACATTGCCGGCTTGAAAGAAGGGCAAGGATGCCTTTCCTTGGTAACCAACAAAAATGGAGGAACCATTGATGATACAGTTATCACCAATGCTGGAGATCACATCTATATGGTTGTCAACGGAGCTACTAAGTTTGGCGATATGGAACATTTTAAAGAGCATATGGAAGCCTTCGATGGAGAGGTATGCATGGACTATTTGGAAGATACGATGCAACTATTGGCCATCCAAGGTCCAGGTGCCGCTGCAGCTGTAGCAAAATTGTTGCCATCAGACTTCGATTTGATTAATATGCCTTTTATGACTGGGTGCGACACTCCCTTGGGTGGTATTGAGGGCTGCCGTATTACTCGATGTGGATACACAGGCGAGGACGGATTTGAAATTGCTATGCCAGAGCAACACGCTGTCTCGATTGCTGCCAAGCTACTGGAAGATCCTACTGTTAATCCAACTGGCTTGGGAGCTCGCGATTCTCTTCGTTTGGAGGCTGGTCTTTGCTTGTATGGGAACGATTTGGATGAAACAACAACACCTGTTGAAGGAAACTTGACATGGACTATGGGTGGAAAGGGCAGTCGCCGTCGTACAGAGCAAGGATTTTTGGGAGCCGAGCACATTTTGACTCCCGATGGAAAACTCAAAAAGACAACCCGCAAGAGAGTAGGAATCTCTGGCATGAAAGCTCCTGCCCGTGAGCACGCTGAAATTTACGATGAATCTGGCGAGACCAAAATCGGAGAGGTTACTTCGGGTACTTTCTCACCCTGCTTGAAAAAGCCTATCGCTATGGGGTACGTTGAGACTAGCTACCATAGTGCCGGAACACCAGTGCAGGTCAAAATTCGCAATAAAATGCAATCGGCAGAGGTCACAAAGATGCCATTTGTCGGAACCAGATATTACCGCGTTCCCGAGTAATCACTATGTTTTTTCGAATTCGTAAGCGCACTCCTGCAATATTTCAGCATGCCTCAAATAATTATATAATTTTATTTAGCTGACCAGCGTTGAATATAATGTTTTGTTGAGGTTTGATAGCTGCAGTAAAATTTGAGATTGCGAAGTTGGTAATGAAGCTATGACTGTACTGTGTGTTTTCAGCTAAACAACCATCGACGCCACAGTAAACCCAGTCCCTCCCACCACTAGAGCCCCCCCTGCTCCAACAGCAAATGGTCTCCAACCAACGCCCTTTAAGGCTGATGCTGATGTACTTAGCCCAACACCAGCCATGGCCGTTCCGAGGGCATACTTGGACAAGTCATTTCCAATAAAGTTCATGCCTTGGTGAAAAAATTCTAAATCTGCTGGTGTCAGCATCAAATCTCCACCTGAGCGAATGGCAGACATGCCAAGAAAGGCGATCAGAAAGTTGGGCACATATTTGGAAAATGTGACGAGGCCGGACATAGTTGAAGATCGCTTCTGGGAGGATAGCTGCTGTTGTGTTAGACTCGTTGCTTCATCGCTTTCATTTTGTCCTTTGACGGCAGTGGCATGGAGATACGTTAAACCTGGAATAGCAAAGGCCAAAGCCACGTTTCGCGTCAATTTCGTAATGGCGGCAACCTGGAAGGCAATATCGTCACTGTACGTTTCCTTGTAGCTCAATGCTGCACCCAGGACTTGACTCGTGTCGTGGATCCCTACACCTAGACAGAGGCCAACTTGCTCAGGACTGGCACCGCATAAGGAATGGAGCAAGTACGGATACGTCAACATACCAATCGTTCCCAAGGCCACAGTATTGGCGACTGACACTGCAATGTCGCGATTCGTTGCTTTTATTGCGGGTGCCAGAGCAGTAATGGCAGTTACTCCACAAATGCTGGTTCCTGCCGTAAGGAGAAGCGACATTTCCGTGGGAAGCCCTGCCAGGCGCCCTAGTTGCGGTATGACCACTAATCCGGCACCCACAGCAGCAACAACAACTGGCAATCCTTGGGCTCCAGAGGTAACCAAATCAACGAAGGATAGCTTAGCGGCCACAGCCACAATGCCACCTTGCAATATAGTTTTGGTAGCAATTTTGATACCCTTGTCGAAGGCATGGGCATTCACACCCACGCTATTTTTGACGGCCATTCCAAGCAAAATAGAGACTGGAATTCCGGAAAGAGAGACTTCTGTTACCGTAGAAATAATATTCGCTATGGAAAAGCCTGCAGTAGCTGTAGCAGCTGACAGTGCAATGCCTGGTACAGCCATGACTGCGACATTATTTTTGTTTTGCGCTTTAATAGGAGAAGACAATATCTCCTTCTTAGTTTCATCTTCCTCGGCGGGAGCGCCGGAAAAAAATCTAACGGGGAAAATGCTGAGAAATCTATAAGAACCTTGGCTAGAATTGTCGTGGCTTCCCCGAAATCGAAACAAAGAGGACCCTGATGACAAGCGACCAGTCGATGATCGTAGTATCTGTCGAGCTGGAGAAAGCATCATTCGAATAGCAGAAGGACAGCAATAGATATTCGCAAGACAGAAATGTATAATGTTGTTGTATTATGAAGACAACTGAGAGTGCAGCGAGGATTCATTCAGGCCAGTGCGGACAATTTATCAGGGCCGCCGAGGCTTTTTCAAAGAAGTTGTGAGAAGGGTTGGCAACGTCAGGCTGCAATAGTTTCCACGACTGAGTGTCTACGATACTTGGTTCAGCAACTCGTCGTAAATACGAGTACGAGTACTAAAATAATTATCTAGACTACTGAGTACTCGAGTACAAGGTTTGCCAAGAAGTAAAATCCAACCCATAAAACTGGGCAAAAAGAATAACATAACAATAACGGCAAAATAGGTTCATTTTATACAATAGGGTCGTAGTAAGTGACCAGTTTTCACTTTAGCTTCCTTAGCTTATCTCTAATAAGATTCAACCTTTTGCTTCTTCTCGGCCTCCGCTTCGAGTCTTTTTTTTGCCCTTTCCTGGCGCGCCTTTTGCTTCTCGGCGTTGTTCAGTTGACGAGTCAAGCGTCCAGGAAGCCAACCAGTTTGGTCACCCTGCTGTTCCGATTCAAATCGACCACCGGCAAGTTCTTTGCCTTGCTCCTCCATAATGACATCAGTGAGACATTTGTTATCCAAATCAAACACACTCGAGTGTTCGCGATACTGCCTCTCGAGCTCCTCGAGCACCAACGTGTACATGGGACACATCGCTCGATTTGCACCTGTTCGCGCCAAGACTTCCTGGTACGGTGCGTACGTCGACAGCCGATGGATTGGTGACAGTACCTTGTCCAGTTGCATAAATGCTACATGCGTGGCCCAAGAGTCAGCTTGATCGAAAATGTGCGTGGCATATAGAACTGAGGCACCTCGCTCCTGGCATTCTTTAGTCAAATAATCAAAGAATCGCTTGCGCGAAAAAATATCGAGATCCGCAGCAAACTCGTCAATGACACATAGCTGAAATGGTTTCAGCAGCTTGATCATCAACCGGACCTTTTTTCTCTGTCCGTCAGAGCACTCGTGCATGCGCCAATTCAAATTAATACCCAACACGCGGACCAATTCATCACGTCGTTCCAAGTATTGCTGTTGCCACTTTTCCATCATTTCACTGGCAGCACAATCCATAGTGTAAGGACAAACCCCTTCAAATCCAGTTCGACGTCGTTTCCAGGTTCCACCTAAATAAGCCACACCGTTGCATTGGTCGTTGGGTTTAGCATTGCCGTTAATGTCGAATTCATCAAAATCCAATCCTGTCCAGATTTGACCCGTCAACACACGCAGAAGTGTACTTTTGCCGGCGCCGTTGGCTCCGATCAAAATAATTTTGGAATTCGGTTCAATGATGCAGTTTAGACCAACCAAGTTGGGCTTGTCGGTTTCGTAGGAAAAGTTCAGGTTCTTAACTGTCACGACCGGCTTCTGGTTATCGATCGCCTCATTGGCGTGGTCTTCTTCGGTTTTTGTTTCTGAAATACACATTGTTGCGAAGACTTTGGCTGTTTGCTGTAGAAAAAAATGTGAAAGTGATTTCTTCAATTTATGACCAAATTAATAGTATTAAAGAAATAATAGGAGTAAGATAGAAGATTCGCGGCATTGTCCAGTGAGTCAAGATCATGATAAGCGAGTTTCTTTAGGAGGCGGTGCTGTAAAAAATAATATGTTGTGCTATGATGAGTCACACTATTATTATTGTCACGTTCTTGTTCGAAGGATCCTGAACCAGCTGTGCATGCCAAAATAATATTCACAGCGATGAGTCACCTGACCTTGTCACGTTCTTGTAGTAAAAATGACCTTGACTCGTGCGTACTAGTCTAGTGGAGAGATCACCAGTTTTTTTTTACCTCTCAGCATGTCGATTCGTTGTACCTGGTAGCGAATGGATCTGTCGCTCGTCGCATTTTGTTGCCATGCTTCGAGTCAAGACGCCATGAGTAACAAGTTGATAGTTCTAGGTGCTTTCAGTCAATCTCGCGGGAAGAAAAGGAAACTTTGTTTAAACAATCGGCGCTGAGCTCAAGAAACCTGAATTGGTTCGTACAACTCCTAGTTTCTCCAAGCGGGCTATTTTTCTGAGTCTGGTCAGATTAGGCTTTCTAAATATTGTGCGAATCATGGGCAGGGACAACATGAGCTGAATGGGAGCTTGACACCGGTGCATTTTCAGCTGCTGAACAACATGGGCGATTAAAAAATTTGACAGCCTGGAGGAGAACTTTTGAGCACATATCTCGAGGCAACATCAAGTGCAAAGTAAACCTCAATATACATTACTACCCTGAAACAATAAAATGATGTTTTTATTTTGAAACCTTGCGTTCTGAGATGTTGCGCCCAGCAACGGAAACATTAGAAAGAAGTTTCGAGGTCGCATTTTAGATTTGCTTTCCCTCAGACACCATGGCTGCTTCGTTTGGGAAATTATGAGTACTACCTAGTTGCAAGCATTGAAGCACACGCAGGCAGTTTCATTCAAATGCAAAGATATAGACTAAGAGGCAGTTTTAATAGCAACTTATGTAATTATGTGCAGAGAGAAGACTGAACACTGAACCATAGATTCGTTCTCGGCTCGATGGTCCCAGACGCAAAATGAACATTCAAGCAGTTCTGCAGTACGAGTGCAACGGTTGTGACTTTACTGTGACTATTTTCGAGCAATCGAGCGATCATCTGTTGACATCAAAACGTCATCATCGTCGTCTAGATCATGGAGCACACGCAATGCGCTGTCAATAACAGAGATGAAATGATCCCGGTCGAAGTCGGCCCCTCTCAGCCCTCTTCCCCGGCCGTTGCAATGTACAGTCCTCTCTCTCATCAGTGGTGAATATTGCGGTGTGACGACCATGCTTGACAAAATATCATTTTTGAGGCTCATTGGACGTTCGGTACCAGGAGATCGACTAGCCCTGAATACCTGTCTCGCTTCGAGACCAAGAGAAGCTAGTGGGACGGACCTGGATCCCAGACCCACAGTATCGTACGCATAGTCGGATTGGCTACTGCCATTGTTGTTTGTATTCTGCATATTGTTGTAGATAAAGGGAATTGGGAGGTACAATTTTTAACGTTTTGGCTTCGTCTTTTTATGGTGCTCTCAAGTACTTCTTCAATCTTCAGAGTGGTGAGGATGATAGTGTGGTACTACTAGTACTTATTAACTAGTACTATTACTCGAGTACTGGATAGAAGTACTACTGCTGCTGTATCTACTACTACTAGCCACCGTAGTACTACAGTAGTAGTAGCCGCAATTTGGAGAAAGCAAGAAGTCAATTCGCCAAAGTGTGATTAAAGGAGATCATGTGAAGACACTCCAGAAGGGAAGCCAAGATCATCATCTTGTACCAGTATTATGGTAGTGGTAGTATTTTAGCAATCTAATGGTCAGACACAAGATAAGGTACCAGGAGATTTAAAGTATGAGTTTTCAATGTGATGTTGTAGTACTACCTGGTACAGTACCATGCACCAGCCAGTATTAAAACGAAGAATCCTCCTCGAATCTTCTACCCCCCTGGTATGGTACTGTAGTACTACCAGTACCAGTAGTAATGGTCGTTCTGTCAATCTACAGACAGCTAGCTTCCGAAATAATACTTAGGGTTTCCTGATATCGGCTTGAAGCTGCACAGAAGCGGCAACTGTCATAATCGTAATTTTGACTATCAAAAAAGCTACCAACCCAGTACGTTACCGTACCTGGTACCAGTAAATCGAAATTTATACGGGGTGTACTACTCGTACCTGGTACCTACCTTGATCAGCTAAAATCCAGAGCAAGCAAAACCGCGACCTCTACTGGTTCATGATTGATGCATGTCGTGCTATTGGAGCAGCAACTCCTCGGCAGCATCTGTGGGTAAACTGTACCAGGTACCAGTACTACAAAACGTACCTGGTACTACTACTAGTACCCGGTAGTAGACAGCGATTGTTCACGTTGATTCACATTGATTCATCGGCAAGTTCACGAAACGGACATAAAAGGATTACGAAGATACACATGCAGTTGGCAAATACCTTGTACCATGTGTGGTATCGACATCTTGTAGTATTATTAACAATACCTGGTACCAGGTACCTGGTACCGTACCTGGTACGTACCGTAGTAGTTACAGGTACAACTCCTACCGTGCCGGGAGTAGTAGGGAAAGTCCGTGGCAACTATCAAGTCATTGATACCAGTATGAGTACTGGTAGACTAGTAGTAGTAGTGTGAATGCGTCACTTTTTTTTGAGTTCGAAACTTCTTGAACTGGGAGACTCCATCCTCACAGCAAAAGCTTTTGGCTTACCAGGTACTAAGAATCTTCTTGTTCTATTTTCTTTTACCAGTTAACGACTTCGTGAAGTTTAAGCATATGTTCTTCAGTGTACCATGGTACTGGTAGTGTTTACCTGCTACCTGGTACCTGGTAATAATAAGATTCTGCTTTTTATTAGGCCTACTAGTAGTAGTACACACGGCTGCTGATGGGAACCCTAATTTTCAGACTACTAGACTGAAGTTTAGGGTTTTCTCGATTCCACTCTCTCATTCCAACTCGCGATCTGTCAAATAAACAGTGCGGAATTCCTCACAATAAAAATTTGAAGTCTACTTGCATCCTCCTCTTTCAACTTTCAATTATTTGATTGAGGATCAACGTCTTCATTGTTTTTGTTTCCGGCGCCAACATCATATTTACTAGTACTCTACTCTCTACTTAGTAGTCTACTCGGAGTAATGTTTAAAAATGTGACACAGTAGTCAACCTTTCCGAATAAGGAACGCGCTGATTCATGACGACTCCTAAGCAAAGAGAGGGCGCCTTTGAATAAGTGCCCCTTCAATTCAAAACTTTTCACAAGATTCAAATCAAAATCCCAAAGCACGGACGATCAGATGGCTTCTGTCTTAAAAGTCCCTCCTTCATCCTCAAAAATGTTCGCCGTCCTTGGGCGTGCGTTGAAGGACCAGCTATCGTACTTGGACCAGGCTTGGACAATCGATGGTATGGTTACAATCTTGATTTCGAGACGATTACAACATTTTTCGACGTCTCTCCTACTTTTTGATACTGCTATACTCACCATGAAGCTTTTAACTTTCAGTTTTGCAACTGCTGCTGTCTTTTCTTCGATTGCTTGTGCTTATGATGGCCCTCTTCGTCGTGAGTTGGTCGTCGAAGACAATGCGAATTCCGCAGATTATTCCATGAGCTATGGAAAAGGAGGCACGTCCGGAAAAGGTGGCAAGACCGGTAAGAAAATTTCTTCTGGCGGCAAAGGGAAAGGCGAGATCAGTCCCGACAATGCACCCAATGGAAAGGGTGGATCCAAGGGACAAGGAAATGGTGACACTATTCAGGATGATGAACCCTACGATTCCATTGATTACTCCATGAGCTATGCTTCCAAGGGTAAGTCTGGAGGCAAGGGTAGTGGTAAAGGTGGTGATGAGTCCAGTCCAGTGTTGAAGGGTGGCAAGGGAAAAGGAAAGGGTGATACCAACCAGGCTGATGAACCCTATTTTTCTATGGATTACTCCATGAGCTATGCTTCTAAGGGCAAGTCCGGAGGCAAGGGCAGTGGCAAGGGTGGTGATGACTCCAGTCCAGTTTTGAAGGGTGGCAAAGGAAAAGGAAATGGCAACACTGTCCAGGTTGATGAACCATATGATTCCATTGATTACTCCATGAGCTATGCTCCTGAAGGCAAAGGTAGTGGTAAGGGTGGTGGCAAGGGTGGTGCAGCTGCAAAGGGTGGCAAGGGCAGAGGAAAGGGTGATACAACCCAGGCTGATGAACCTTATTTTTCCATGGATTACTCTATGAGCTATGCTTCCAAGGGCAAGTCTGGAGGCAAGAGCAGTGGTAAGGGCCAGGGTAAAGGTGGTGATGAGCCTAGTCCAGTTTTGAAGGGTGGCAAGGGAAAAGGAAAGGGTGACACTGTCCAGGTTGATGAACCTTATGATATCATTGAGTACTCTATGAGCTATGCTCCTGAAGGCAAAGGTGGTGGTAAAGGTGGTGGCAAGTCTGGTTCAGCCTCAAAGGGTGGCAAGGGAAAAGGAAAGGGTGATATTGTCCAGGCTGCAAGCCATTCTTCTGGAGGCAAGGGCAGCGGTAAGGGTGGTGATGACTCTGTAAGCTATTCTTCCAAGGGCAAGTCAGGAGGAAAGGGAGGAAAAGCAGCCCCTTCGTCTGTCTCTAATGGTAAAGGAAAGGGCAAGGTACGTTATTGCTAGCAGTGTTGTCAAGTTGACAGTTGTTTTTCGTTTTTGCTATCATGTTCTTATATACTCTTTGTTTCTTTTTGGTACAGGGCGGTCGTCGTTTGTCGCACGCTGCCGGTGGCCAGGACGGTAAAGGTGGCAAGGGTGGCCAGGACGGTAAAGGCGGCAAGGAGGGTAAGGGAGGATCGTATACTACCACCGACGACGATACCGACGACGATACCGATGATTATTCGGATGATGATTACTGGAATGACGACTTCTCAAATGAGGAAGCCGAGGGCACTGATGCCCCCACAGAGGAGGTGGAGGATGTTTCCAATGATCCTTAAATACAGCCCGACCATTGCGTCAAAGATGAAGTTGAAAATGTATCTATCTTGTTCGGACCGATACAACTTGAGGATTCGTTTATATGATTTTGAGTCTGTTGCGATGCAGTACCAGCCAATAGCAACATCTGATTGAATTTGGAGCAAGAGAAATATTTCGCATGTGTGCCTAGTGAGCTCTAATTTACTGCTCCTCATAAACTAAAACATGATTATTATCATAGTATCACTCGCTCCAGTATTTGCCGCACACTCACCGCGGACGAACTACGGTGGTTTTTAGTAGCCCGTATTCTTTATTGAAGCCAACATCAGAGAATGACCATCTGGGTAAATCCCGATTCCCTGTGTAAATTACCCAAACACAAACCCTACGGGGTATGGTTATTGAACCTGTGTACATTGTTGTAGAATTATGTAATTAACCAA